>Ga0310913_10000062_pt1 | contig 39466 bp, 30 predicted proteins | sample GREbulkMGOX082_FD_203447 | JGI IMG/M metagenome (GOLD analysis project Ga0310913, IMG submission 203447) | Lab enrichment of tropical soil microbial communities from Luquillo Experimental Forest, Puerto Rico - GRE.bulkMG.OX082 | ecosystem: Environmental > Terrestrial > Soil > Tropical forest >...
GATGCTTCGCTCACAATGCTCGCCAGCCTGGCCTGGAAAGCCTGCTCGACACGCTCGGCATCAGCCGTCGTCAGAGTGTCTTTGGTAGCAAGGACCCGCCGCGCCCAATTTGCAGCGTCCTCGGCCGAGTTAAGGTCCTTCAGTTCGGCTGTCAGTTGATCGCGCAAAGCGGTCGAAGCCTCCGGCGCGAGGGTGGACTTGGGAGGATTTGAGACTGCTTTGGCGCGTCGACCGGTTGAGAACTGCGGAGGTGAATGTACTTGGCCCCGACTGAGCCGCCCATTTTGATTTCCGCGCGGTCTCTCTGCTTTCGATGGCGGTGTCGTCTGCGCAATTAGATCCGGAGCATCAAGGTCATCTTCACCGGCAATGCCGACCAGCGTGAACAAGGCGTAGCGCCGGGCATAGGTCAGTGCCGCTCCCATCCGGTGCGGGACTGCCATTTCGCCGATGGCACACACGGGCCAGTCTGAGGCGATCCACTCTCCGGAGGCATGAGCAAGAACTGTAATGAGTCGGACAATGCCCGCGGGCTCGTCAATCGAAGTCGTTTGCACGGTCGCGATCTGATGCTGGCTCAACGTCTTGCGCACGATCTCCAAGCCGCTCGACAGGGTGCATAACGGAATGAGCGCTCAGTCGCGCCAGAAGCATCCGATCGGATGGTGCCCACGAGAGATTTCTCCGGATTGACAAGCTCGGCCTGTGCCTTGGCCAAGGCTGCAGCAATGCTGCCAATCGACTCACTGGAGCGCTGCACGACCACCCTCCGCTTCGAGCAGATCAAAGCTAATGGCGCCTGACTTGGAGCGCTTAGCTCGGACTCCATGTCCAACCGCCTCTTTGGCGTCGTCTGGCATCAAGGCCTTGAGCTCCACCTTCGAGCGCTCGTGGTCCAGGAAGGCTTGCCGTGTGTTACGGAATAGACCGGCAAATTCCGCCCACGAATTCGATCCACTCATGTCGACGATCCGGATCGCCTCGATCCTTGGCTTCGGTGGTTCGACGCCAAAGAGCTGAGGGGGCTCGCCGCTCTCGACACAGCGCCAGAACTTCCGCTCGGCCGTAACGATGAGGTGCTGATAGAGCGGATCGGCATGGGTAGTGATCTCGACCCATTTGCCGCCTCCGGTGATCACCGAGAGGACCGCGCTTCTAGCCGCAACCACCCACATATTGTGCTGCAGTTGCGGCATGTACTTCGCGGCCGCCATCTCTTCCGAGAACGACCAAGGCAACATGAACTTGGCTTCGAAGACCGCGCCGGTCGCTTCGACGCGGCCGTCGAGCGTGGCCGCCATCCAGCGTAGAATCGGATGCCGAATTTGTCGCTGCACATCCGTGAGAACCTGGCCGGTATTGGCCTCGTACCAGCGCCGGTTAAGATCCTCGGTCACAACGCCAAGCTGAACTATGAGATTGCCGGACAGGTCTTCTGACTCAACCTCTCCACGCTTCTCGCGCCACAGACGGAGGAGGGCGGTTTCATCGTCGCCCATGATGATCCGGGCATCCGAGCCACCGATAAAGTAGCGCCGGTCTTTCCACAGCTTCGAGATCATGGCTTCTCCAAAACGGTGTCTGAAGGTTAGATTTAATGTGATCCATCTCTTGTGTAAAATATACGATATTGTATAAATGATATCAAGTCCTCGAAGCAGAAAAATCTCGAGTGCTCAAATGCGAGCAGCCCGCGCAATGCTTCGGTGGAGCGCGCTTGATTTAGCGCGGCTATCTAAAGTCGGAGTAGCAACGATCCGCCGCGTCGAAGTGATAGATGGCGAAATTCCAGTCACGGCTGCGAATGAGGCCGCCATTCGCCAGACCCTTGAATTGGCGGGAATTGAGTTCGTTGAGGAAAATGGGAAAGGCGAGGGGGTCCGCTTTCGAAGGCCGCGACGAGCAACCCGAAAATAAATGGCAAAGTGTAAACAGGCGTCGAATTCATCGACAAAACGACTGAGGATCAGGAGTGCGACTGAAAAAGCGACAGCAGAAGAAAAAGACCTAGGTTGACAGTGGTCCCAAATTAAAAAACGAACCCAATTTGATTAGTAGCTACGCATTCCGCCGTGAATCCGCTCTCGGGATCTGAGCGGCGGCAAGGACCTGCCTCTGGACAGGGCTGGCACGACCTGTTGCGATGCGTAGCCCACTCAAGAATCGAGGAGCTTCCCCGATGACGATCATCGATTCCCAGGTCCACGCCTATGAGGCGAACACCCCGAAGCGACCCTGGCACAGTGTGCCGAACTGGCCCGATCACGTTACCGGTGACGAGATGGTAGCGGCGATGGACAAGGTCGGGGTCGACGGTGCGATCTTCATCTCCGCCTTTTCCATGTACCGTTACGATGCGAGTTATGCGGTGGAAGTGCAACGGGCCCATCCCGATCGGTTCGCGATCGTCAAGCCGGTCGACCCAGACGATCCAGCCGTGGACGATGTGATCGCTGATTGGAAACAGACGCCCGGCGCAGTCGGTATCCGCATCATGCTGACGAAGGAGCCGGGGCGGGACCGCGACCCGACTGACCCAGGCCTCGACCGGATCGCGCGCGCGGCCGTAAAGCACGACTTTCCAGTCAATATCCTGTTCTGGGGCAACCTGGATGCGGGGACGGCGGTAATCGATCGCCACCCCGACACGCGCTTCATCATCGACCATCTGGCTGTCCTGCAGCCCCGCAGGCCACCGGCCCCACCGCAGCCTTGGGCCGACCTGCCGAAGGTGCTCGACCTGGCCAAGCGCAAGAACGCAGTGATCAAGGTGAGCGGTGCCTGCACGCTGTCCCGGGAACCATATCCATTTCCCGACATCTGGGATCCACTCGCCCGCGTGTTCGACGCCTGGGGTTTTGACCGCTGCCTCTGGGGCACGGACTGGACGCGCGCATACGCCGTCGTCAAATACGAGCAGGCGGTCGAGCCTTTCCTCAAGACTGACCGCCTAAGTGACAGCGAGCGAGCGATGCTGATGGGCGGCGCGTGCGCCAAAGCTTATCGGTGGGCGCCGAAGAAAAGTTAGGTTAGACCGCAAATGATCGGACCGACTGATCCGCTCGCATTGGTGGGTCGCGCCGACGGGCTCACCGAATAGCGAGGCTCACGAAAATGTCGATCGGCGCAGTGAACGTTCTGATATCCGGCGGATTCAGTGGCGCGTACGAGCAGCTGTTGCCGGAATTCGAGCGGACGAGCGGCATCAAAGTCACGACCAGATCGGGTGCGTCGCAAGGAACAGGGCCGCAAACAATTGCCGCGCAGCTTGCCCGCGGCGTGCCTGCTGACGTGGTGATCCTCTCCCGGGAAGGCCTTGGCGAGCTGATGGCCGCGAACGGGATTGTCGCGGGAACGGACGTGGATCTCGCCCGCGTACCGCTTGGTGTGGCCGTGCGGGCGGGCACTCCAAAGCCCGACGTCAGCACTGTGGTTGCTGTCAAACAACTCCTGCTCAAGGCGAAAACCGTCGCTGTCCCTGGAAGCACCAGTGGTATCTGGCTTAGGACCGAGCTTTTTCCGCGGCTCGGCATCGCGGAAAAGATCAATGCCAAGGCCACGCCGCGCGGCACACACGCAACCGAAATGATCGCCGTAGGAGGCGCCGATCTTGCTGTCATGCCGGTGAGCGAAATTTTGCACGCTGCAGGCGTCGATTTCGCAGGCAGCCTCCCACCAGAGATCCAGTTCATCCAAGTGTTTTCAGCCGCCGTCGTGGCCGGCTCCAAAGAGCTTGAAGGTTCTAAACGACTAATCGAATTTCTTGCCTCGGCGCGTGCTTGCGAGACAATCAGGAAAAGTGGAATGGAGCCGCTCGCGACCTCCAGGTAATGGGGTTCGTCTGATCGAAGACGTGGAATTCAATCCCGGCTCCAGCAGTCACCCTCACAATCTCTGGCACAAAACAGAGACCAGCTGAGCCACAATCGGCTTAGGGCGCCGGGTTGATCTTTGCGAAATACGACGCCACGGCGCCGGGCGTTGTTACCCAAATCTCATTCCGGAACTCGGAGATGTGCTGGAGCGCGCGCCGCAACGCCCTGAGGCGGAACGGATAGCCGATAATGAAAGGATGAATGACGAGCGTGCAGACGAGCGGCCATTTCTTCGACTGCAGCAGCATCTCGTCGAATTGATCAATCATCATCCTTTCGTATTCCGACGCGCCGTGCTGGCGGAAGACAATTGCGGGTGAATCGTTCACCTCGAGCGAATACGGCACCGAGAGGAGCGGGCCGGACCGGGTTTTGAGCCAGAACGGCTGTAATCGGCGAATACGCGTAGCGATTATGCCTGTTGAGTTTGACCAGCGACATGTCGGTCTCCAGCGGACTTGGTCCATAAGCGGCTCAGCGCGGAAGCGGCCTCAGTGCATAAGCGCCACAACACATAAGCGGCCCGGTACATAAGCGCGTCAAATACATAGGCGCCCACATAAGCGAGCTTTGCACATAAGAAGTCCATGCCAGCGAAGTTTTCGAATATGACTTTAAGGAAACCGAACGCCTCGAGGCGAGGATTGCTAAGCAAACAAGATATTGTGCTGAATTAAAAGCCATGGAGGAAATGCGCAGCAGGACATAGCGCTGTTTCTGGTACGGCTTTTTCTTCGCTAAGGATCTCGATTTTTACATAACAAAGCGCTGTTTTCTCACAGCGCTTTTTTATTTGAACGCATCTGCACATCGATCAACAGCTAGAGACGTCTAGGCATGTGAACGCGCCCTTCGGGCGATAGCAAATGAAACGGAATTGCATGCTGGGTTAACGTACACGTTCGGGTAGTATAGTTTGAAAAATGAAGTCAAAAAAACTGCTTGGAAATCAGCCAATTACAAATTGAGATACAGTCCAATAACGCGCCCGCACAAACTGTTATTCGCGATAATCGACGGCACGTGCTCAGTCGCCGTGATACCCAGCAGGCCGCCAATATCCCCAATATCGGGGATGCCCGCGCCCCCATTGACCGGGGGCATAATCATAAAAGCCGGGCCACCACAGGCCCGACGCGGCGTAGACCGGGGCCGGCGCCACAACACCATAGGCGGGAGCTGCGTAGCCGTATAACGCCGACGGATAGACACGAAAACAAGGTGAATAGCCGCAATAATAAGATCCTAGCGTTGATTCCGCGAAGCGGCCTCGGTGACGATGGACGGCGCGCGTTTTTGCAACAGACTTTCGCTCAGATCGAGCGGTTGTATTCTGGGACTGTTCATTCGCAGGCGACGTAACTTCACTACTTGGAGCCGTGCTTGGTGATGAAGGTGTTGCGCTTGGTGTCGCAGGCGCGAGCGGTGTATAGCTCGGCTGCCGCACGGTATTGGGACTAGATGGATTGAAGACCGGCGCTTGCGTCGGTGGCATCACCGGTGGAGGGGGCGGCGCAGGCTGCTGTGCTTGGGCATGACTCATCAGACCGCAGTTGCCGAACACGACCGCGCAGCCGAAAAGTAACGCCGGTGCTATCCGCTCAAATCGCCTTGCGGGCATTGCTGCCTCCTTTGAGCCCGTTCCCCAGGTCCATAATTGACCACATCGGCTCTATCTTGTCCTTCACGACGTAGCGTGCAGACCGCTTTGCGTCAGAAGAGTTAACGAGCATCGCGGGGTTTTGGTTCGGCAAGAGCCGGTGCAATAAAACCCGTTTCCGCCAGATCCCCCGACTGATCCAATCAGGTTTTTTCCTCGTCTTGGGACTCTCAACTTGGCGTTCTCAAAGCGGTCTGGCTCGGTCGTAATTGCATCTTTTACTTCACCCGTCACATCACCGACATCAAGGCGGGCCCGCACCATGCCTTCTGTCGCTGATCAGTGTCGGACGTTGGGGTAAGAGCGGACATCGCTTGAGCGCAAACGCATGCCGCCTTCTGATATTTAGGCGACATTGGATGCCATAATACGCAACAGCGGCAATTTGAGATATGATGAGGAGGCTGACCACCGGGGGTTCGCGTATGAGGTCGAGATGTCGCAAACGGTGGCAGAGGTTTTGGTCAATGCGCTCGAACGCATCGGCGTCAGGCACATATTCGGACTGATTGGCGACTCGCTGAATCCGCTCGCCGACGCAGTGCGCCGGAGTGAGATTGAGTGGATTGGTGTTCGTCATGAAGAAGGCGGCGCATTGGCTGCCGCCGGCCAAGCCAAGCTGACCGGTCAGCTAGGCGTCTGCTGCGGCACCACCGGCCCCGGAAGTACGCATCTCGTCGCCGGCCTTTACGAAGCGGCCCGAGATCACGCGCCTGTGCTCGCGATCTCTGGCGACATGCCGCGAAAAATGCACGGTACGGATTTTATTCAGACCACCGAACCCGATCTGTTGTTTCGCGACGTTTCACTTTACACCGAAACGATTTCGTCTCCGGCGCAGGCACCGGCGGTCATTCATCAGGCTATTGCCGCATCCTATGGTGGGCGAGGCGTCGCGCATCTGACGATTCCACAAGACGTCTTTGAAACGAAAGCCGAAGGCGGCGTCTCGAGTATCGCGACCTTGAAGCCTCGCCCCGAGATCGTTCCGAGCGAAGATGAGCTAAACGAGCTCGCCGGGCAGATCGACGCTGCCCGAACCGTGGTGATCATGTGTGGGGCGGGCTGCCGCGGAGCTGCCGACGAATTGCGAACGCTCTCTGGTCGTCTCAAGGCGCCGCTTATTCATTCGGTCAAGGGCCAAGACATCATGGCTTACGACGATCCGCACTGGATTGGCGGAATCGGCATGATCGGGACCAAGCCTTCGTATAACGCCGCCGTGGATTGCGAACTGTTTTTAATGCTGGGTACCGATTACCCGTACTCCGAGTTTTTGCCGCACAAAGGCGCGGTCGCGCAAATAGACGACCGGGCGGAAGTGCTCGGACGCCGGGCGCCGACAGCGTTAGGGGTATTCGGTTCCGTGCGGCCATCGATAAAACTGTTGCTCGATCGCGTCTCACCCAAAAGTGACATGAGATTTTGGGACCAGGTGAATGCCGAGCGGCGCAAATGGGACGCAATGCTCGACAAACAGGCCGATACGAACCGGAGCAAGGATCGCATTCATCCGCAAGCTGTAGCGCGGACAGTCAGCGACTTGGCCAAGAAGGATGCGGTCTTTGTTTTTGACACCGGCCTAAACACGCTGTGGTCGGCCAATTGGCTGCGTCAGAGTGGATCGCAGCGGATCATCGGCTCGTTCAATAATGCGGCGGTCGGGACGGCGCTGGCCCAGGCCAATGGCATTCAAGCGCTTGATCGGTCGCGTCAAGTCATCGCGTTGTGCGGCGATGGCGGCTTTAACATGCTCATAAGCGAGTTCCTAACCGCTGTGCATCACAAGTTGCCGGTGAAAGCTGTGGTCTACAACAACTCGGCCTTTGGGTTGATCACACTGGAGGCAGAGAGCATAGGCCTGCCCGCGTACCGTGAGGGCATCGAATTCCCCAATCCGGACTACGTTGCCCTCGCGAACGCCTGCGGTGGTCAAGGATTTCGCGCCGCGCGACCCGGCGACTTGCGTGCTGCGATCGGTCAAGCGCTTGCGGCCGACGGACCAGCGATCGTCGATTGCGTTGTGGCATCAAACGAAATACCGAACTTTCCGCACCTCGAACTCGATAAGATCGGTAACTACGCTGTGGCAAAGATCAAAGAAGCTATGCTTGCATTCTGTGGTCGCTGAGCCAGGCCCCGTGACGGATGAACGCTTAGCAGGTCATCCGAGAAATCTAGCTAATGCCGAGAGCAAGGCGGTTACGCCCATCAATCCTGCGGCCCAAAAATTCCATCTGCTCATTCTGTGCAAGGCTCCGGATAATTCCGTTCGTTCATTCCCGGCTTAATGCTCGGCACGCGGCACATCGCAGCCGCGAACCAAAATACTGCCGAACCACACGCTGTGATAATTGCCCCGGTCTCAATGTACGATCGCATAACCGCTCCGAAATTCGCGTTGGTTTGCGATTATACGCTTTTTCGCTATCCCGTAATTATTTTGGCTGTTGATAAAAAGTCGACATCCCGGTCGCCGTGACGAATGTCTACTTTCGGGGGTAAAACGGACCGCGGCCGTTCTCAGCGAAAACGTCTGCTTATGATTGTAGGCTAGGGCTGTACCAACGGTAATCGAAGTTTCCGATAAAGTTGTCGTGCTGATGGCGAAGAGGCTTGCGTTATGTGACCAGAGCTAAAATTGAGATGTGGGAATAACATGTCTATAGGGAGTGCAAGTTATGCCGGTAGACGGATTGATTACGCTACGAAGCAGTCACGCGCCGAAGGATACGATGAACAGGCTCGAGACCGAGGTGAAGTCGAAGGGCATGACGGTATTTGCCCGCGTAGACCATGCCGCCGGAGCGGTGGAGGTTGGTTTGTCGCTGCGGCCGACCGAGCTTCTGATCTTTGGCAATGCCAATGGCGGCACACCGCTCATGCAATCGATTCAGACGATCGGGATTGATCTGCCGCTTAAGGCACTGGTCTGGCAGGATGGATCCGGGAGCACATGGCTTTCCTACAATGCCCCCAATTGGCTAGCAAAACGACATGGGCTGGGCCATGAAGTTGACCAGACGACTAATGCTATGGCAACGGCGCTTGCTACGATTGCGAAAGCGGCAACTGCACCGCAGATCGCCTAAGTCGCAGAAATGGATCCAAAGTCCGCTTTTGGCGCACTGCGGATATTCGCCGTTGGCGATCCTGATCGGTACTTCCGTGTTTGGCCCGACGCGGAACGCGTAGAGTGTCGGCCGAAATGGCACCGTGCGCCCTGTCTTTAACTGAACGCCTGGCCCGGGCGCAGACCAAGTTTCACGCTTTTATTAGAATCGGAAGATAAGCCCGGCTGTGGGATCGATCGTGTTGCGATTGAGGTAGCCGTTAGCGAGTCCATTATTGACTTGCGAGAACATGAACCCGGCGTAAGCCTCAAACTTCGCTGCAAATCTTCAATCGACGGCGAATGAAACGGCGTCGAACGTCCCACTGCAAGTCGCCTTTAGAGCATCCAAGCGCAAAAAGGCGGTTTGTTCCATAACATTTTGATTTAGATCAAGTTCTGTTCGTGAGGGCGCTGCTGAGATATATACGTCGTAGCGAGTATCGAAACGCCAGTCGGACGCATCCGACGTAACGAAAACGAAAAGTTCATTGCGACGCCCGTTTCCCTTAAGTCAGAGAACGGGAGCTCGTTTGGCGTTTGCATGGTATATTATTTGCACCGTTATCCTTTCTGAGCGGCTATGCTGAAGCCGTATATTGAAATTCTCCAATGGGCGGAGGCTCGTCATGAATTTAAAAATCAATGGCGAAGACCGAAGTTTCGACGCGCCTCCTGACATGCCACTCCTTTGGGTGCTGCGCGACGTGCTTGGCATGACCGGCAGCAAATTCGGCTGCGGAATTGCGCAATGCGGCGCATGCACCGTCCATCTCGACGGCAAGCCTGTGCGCTCGTGCCTGTTACCGGTCAACGCGATCGGCAATCGCGCCGTCACCACGATCGAAGGTATCGGCACCACGCCCACCGGAGCGAAGATTCAGAAGGCGTGGCTGGACCTGGAAGTCATTCAGTGCGGCTATTGCCAGTCAGGTCAGATCATGTCGGCGGCGGCGTTGCTCGCCAGAACGCCGAATCCTGATGATGCCGATATCGATGCGGCGATGGCCGGCAATATCTGCCGATGCGGCACCTATGTCCGGATCCGCGAGGCGATCAAGCGCGCCGCAGGCGACGGTCAGACATAGGAGGCCGCCGATGTATTCTTTTCATCTTGCGCATCCTCCGTCGCGGCGTGCGGTTCTGCAGAGCGGGCTGGCCGGTGTTTTTGTGCTCGGCTTCCACTTTCCTGCGTATGCAGTCAACGAGCCGGAGCAGCCTCCCGATGACACGCGGGGCAAGTTTGCACCCAACGCCTTCATCCGGATCGATCGTTCCGGACAGACGACCCTGGTGATGCCGCAGGTCGAGATGGGGCAGGGCGTCTACACGGCGATTCCCATGATCCTTGCCGAGGAACTCGATGCTGATTTCAGCAAAGTGGTGTTGGAGCACGCGCCGCCGAACGACAAGCTCTATGGCAATCCAATCTTTGGGATTCAGGTCACTGGAAACTCCAATTCCATTCGCGCGTTCTGGAAGCCGCTGCGCGCGGCGGGAGCCGCGGCGCGGGTCATGCTCGTTCGGGCGGCTGCACAACAATGGCAAGTCGATCCAACCAGTTGCGCCACGTCGAACAGCACGGTCAATCATGCATCGAGCGGACGCACGCTCGGCTACGGCGATTTGATTGACGCAGCAAGCGCCCAGCCGGTCCCGCAAGATCCGCCGCTCAAGGATCCCAAGGATTTCAGCCTGATTGGCAAGCCACTCAAGCGTCTCGACACTCCAAACAAGACCGACGGCAAGGTGGTCTACGGCATCGACGCGATGCTGCCGGGAATGAAGTTCGCGACCCTCGCTCAGTGTCCCGTATTCGGCGGCAAAGTCGGCCATGTCGATGACAGTGCTGCCAAGAAGGTGCCCGGGGTGCAGCAGATCGTGGTGCTGGAGGATCTGGTCGCCGTCGTCGGCGATCACATGTGGGCCGCCAAAAAGGGACTCGATGCGTTGGTTATCAATTGGGACGAAGGGCCGAACGCGAAAATCAATTCAAGCGACATTTGGAACGATCTGCGCGCTGCCAGCAAAAAGGATGGCGTGGTCGCAAAATCGGCCGGCGACATCGCCAAGGGTCTTTCGCAAGGCGAGCGAATCGATGGCGAATTTGAACTGCCGTTTTTGGCGCACGCCATGATGGAACCGCTCAACTGCACGGTCCATGTCACGCCCGACAGTTGCGAAGTCTGGGTCGGGAGCCAAGTTATCAGCCGCGTGCAATCTGATGCTGCAAAAGCCGCGGGTCTCCCGCTCGACAAGGTAACGGCGCACAACCACTATCTCGGCGGCGGCTTTGGTCGCCGGCTCGAAGCCGACATGGTGACGGCCGCCGTGCGCATCGGCAAGCAGGTCAACGGGCCTGTAAAAGTCGTCTGGACGCGCGAGGAGGATATTCAGCACGACATTTATCGTCCGGTCTATCGCGACGTGATTTCCGCAACTTTGTCGGGCGGCAAAATAGCCGCATGGAAATATCGCGTGGCGGGCTCGTCGATCATGGCGCGCTGGTATCCGCCGGTCTTCCAGAACGGAATTGACATCGACGCGGTCGATAGCGCGGTCGATAATCCCTACGACATTCCTAATTTCCAGGTTGAATATGTTCGCGCCGAGCCTCCAGCAGTGCCGACCGGGTTCTGGCGTGGCGTCGGACCTAATAACAATGTATTTGCGACCGAAGGCTTCATGGATGAACTGGCGCGCAAGGTCGGCGCCGATCCGATCGCATTCCGCCTCGGCATGCTGGATAAGACTCCGCGGCTCAAGGCGGCGCTCCAACTCGTTGCGGAGAAATCCGGCTGGGGTCAGCCGCTGCCGGCGCGAACTGGCCGCGGTGTCTGCGCGCAGCCATCATTCGGCAGCTTTATCGCCACGGTGGTTGAGGCCGAGGTTGACGAGCATGGCGAAGTGCGCCTGCGCCGGGTGACCTTGGCAGTTGACACCGGCATTGCGGTCAATCCCGACACCATCGTCGCGCAATTGCAGGGCGGGTTGATCTTCGGCTTGACTGCGGCGTTGTGGGGCGAAATCACCATCGAGCGCGGCCGCGTACGTCAATCGAACTTCAACGATTATCGCATGCTGCGCATCGACGAAGTGCCCAAGATCGATGTGCACATCGTCAAGAGCGGCGAAGATCCGGGCGGCATCGGCGAGACCGGCACAACCGCCGGTCCGCCTGCGCTGCGCAACGCGATCTATGCGGCGACCGGCGTGGCGCTTCGGCGGCTGCCGATCGATCGCAAAGCCCTGGCCACCGGCGGCAGGGCGTAGACGTCATGCGCACGCGCGGCACAATCATTGCTATTGTCATTTTGCTGATCGTCGCCGCTGTTTTTGCCTGGAAGGTATTCAATCCAGGCCCAATGGCGTTTGCCGGAGGGTCGACTGTCGCGCTCGCTGATTATCACGCTGCCGATCCGACAGGCGTTCCTCACGAACTTACCAATGCTGATGTCGTAAAGCGCGGCGAATATCTCGCGCGTGCCGCCGATTGCCGGGCCTGTCACACGGTGGCGCGCGACCGGCCCTATGCTGGTGGGCTTCCCCTACTTCTGCCCTTCGGAACGCTGTATTCCACCAATATTACTCCGGACAAAGAAACCGGGATCGGCAACTATAGTGACCAGGATTTCCTCAACGCCGTGCAGCGGGGGGTGCGGCCGGACGGTACCCATTTGTATCCGGCGATGCCGTTTCCGTCCTACACCCAGATGACCGACGCGGACGCCCTCGCAATCAAGGCCTATTTATTCAGTCTTCCGCCAATCCATGCAGAAAATCTGCCGAACACATTGAGTTTTCCATTCAATCAGCGCTGGCTGATGGCCTTTTGGAGTACATTCTTCAATGAAAATGCGCGCTTCCGGCCTAATAGTGCGCAGAGCGCCGAGTGGAACCGGGGCGCCTATCTCGCCGAGGCGCTGGCGCACTGCGGCGAATGCCACACACCGCGCAATTTGGCTTTCGCGCTCGACAACAGAAATAAATTCGCCGGCGCGGTGACCGCCGGCTGGTACGCTTTCAATATCACATCCGACAAAGGATCGGGCATCGGCGCATGGAGCGACGACGAGTTGCATAACTATTTGTCGGCGGGCCACGCATCGGGCCGCGGCACAGCGGCCGGCCCAATGGGCGAGGCCGTGGATCAAAGTTTCAAGGACATTGCCGCGAGCGATATCCGGGCGCTGGTCACCTATGTGCGAAGCGTTCCCGCAATCGCGTCACCGGATTTGCCAGCCAAGCTTGCGCCGCCAGCGCCAGATTCGCCGAAGCAAGGAGCCGCGACGGCAGAGGCGGTCGGCAAACGCGTTTTCGAAGGTGCGTGCGTCCATTGTCATGATTGGACCGGCGTGAGCCAGATCTCGCCTTTCGCGACAATCGCCGGCGCGCGCGGCGTCAACGACCGCACTGCGACCAATGTCGTGCAGATCGTGCTTTCCGGCACCACCCGCCACACACCCGACGGAGTCTTATCGATGCCGGCCTTCGGCGGTGCGTATTCCGACGACGAAATTGCGGCGGTTGCCAACTATGTGACCGCACGTTTTGGCGCCGAGCCGTCCAAACTAACTGGGAAGGATGTCGCCACGCTCCGAAGTCAAGCCGCCGATTGACGAATGCGTGACCTTGCTGGTCGTTCGGAGTGGGAGAAGTCCCAGTTGGCATTTGACGCTAGCGTTCGGATTCTCGCTGCCGAGAAGCGATCATGTCAGCGCAATTGCCGCACTCCAATCGTCGTCAGCTCCTTACCGTTTTAACGGCGATCGCGGCCTCCAGCCTGATCGGGCAGGCGCCCGCAGCGAGTCCAGCCGCCGGTGACGCGATCCGCCCGTTCCGCATCGATGTGCCTGATGCGGAATTGACTGAACTGCGCCAGCGCATAGACGCAACGCGGTGGCCTGACCGGGAAACGGTCGCGGATGAATCGCAAGGCGTCCAGCTCACGACGATGCAGGAACTCGCGCGCTATTGGGCCAAGGACTACGATTGGCGCAAATGCGAGGCGAAGCTGAACGCTTTGCCGCAATTTGTGACCGAGATCGACGGGCTCGACATTTATTTCATACACGTTCGCTCGAAACACGACAACGCATTGCCGCTGATCGTCACGCATGGATGGCCCGGCTCGGTCATCGAGCAGCTGAAGATCATCGATCCCCTGACCAATCCCACCGCGTACGGCGCGAGTGCATCGGACGCATTCCATGTGGTGATCCCGTCGATACCAGGCTACGGGTTTTCAGCGCGGCCGACCACGACCGGCTGGGGCCCGGATCGCACTGCGCGTGCGTGGACAGAGCTGATGAAGCGCCTGGGCTACACCCCGCTTCGTGGCGCAAGGCGGCGATGTGGGTGCGGGCGTCACGGCCATGATGGCGCTGCAAGCGCCTCCGGAATTGCTGGGCTTTCACACCAACTTTCCCGGCACGATTCCTCCCGACATTGCGAAGGCGCTCCAGTCCAACGATCCACCGTCGTCCAGCCTCTCGGCAGACGAAAGACGCGCCTACGAGCAGCTCTTGGTTTTGTTTGCGAGGCGACGCGCCTACGCCAGCATGATGGGGACGCGGCCGCAAACCTTGTACAGTTTAACGGATTCGCCCGTCAGCCTGGCAGCCTGGATGCTCGACCACGGCGACGGTTACGGACAGCCGGCGGCGGTGATCATGTCTGCCGTGATCGGGCACACGGTCAATGGTCATCCCGCTGATGACCTGACAAGAGACGATATCATCGACAACATCACGCTCTACTGGTTGACCAACACAGCGATTTCTGCGGCCCGCTTCTATTGGGATACTCACTTCAACCTTTATAATGCCGCCAACGTCGCTATCCCCGCCGCCGTAAGCGTCTTTCCCGGCGAAAACTATCGAGCGCCGCGGAGTTGGACGGAGCGGGCTTATCAAAAACTCATCTATTTCCACGAGGCGGAAAAAGGTGGTCACTTCGCGGCCTGGGAACAGCCTCAACTCTTTTCGGAAGAGCTTCGTGCCGGCTTTCGACCAATACGCAAGGCAACCTGAAATGAGCGCTTGCGGGAGGGATTGCATCGATTGGAGAAATGATCATGTCAAGATCGCGATACCTTGACCGGCGTACGGTTCTTGCAGCCTCAGCGGCCGCGGCTGCCTCCAGTATGATGCCCGCGCAAGCGCAGACCGGGACAACACGTGACGCAATCCGCTCCTTTCAAATCAACGTGCCGGATGCCGACCTAGCCGAATTACGAAGACGCATAAAAGCTACAAGGTGGCCTGATCGGGAAACGGTCAGCGATGAATCGCAGGGCGTGCAGCTCGCAACGATGCAGGAGCTCGCGAGCTATTGGAGTACGGACTATGATTGGCGCAAATGCGAGGCAAAACTCAACGCGCTGCCGCAATTTGTCACCGAGATCGATGGGCTCGACATTCATTTCATTCACGTTCGTTCCAAACACGAAAACGCATTGCCGCTGATCGTCACACATGGATGGCCTGGCTCAGTCATCGAGCAGCTGAAGATCATCGATCCCCTGACCAACCCGACCGCGTACGGCGCGAGTGCATCGGACGCTTTTCATCTGGTGGTTCCCTCGATCCCGGGTTACGGGTTCTCGGCGCGACCGACCACGACCGGCTGGGATCCCGCCCGCATCGCGCGGGCCTGGGTCGTGCTGATGCGGCGCCTCGGATATACGCGCTTTGTCGCGCAAGGTGGCGACGTGGGTGCGTTTGTCTCGCATGCAATGGCGGAACAGGCGCCCCCGGAACTAATTGCCATTCACGTCAACTTCCCCGGTACGCTTCCGGCCGATATTGGGAAGTCATTAGTTTCCGGCGATCCGCCGCCAGCGACTCTCTCGGCTGACGAAAAGCGCGCCTACGAACAAGTGAAGGATTTCAGGGCGACACACTTCGCCTACGCGCTGATGATGTCGACGCGTCCGCAGACATTGTACGGGCTGGCCGATTCGCCGGTCGGGATGGCAGCTTGGCTTTTTGACCATGGTGACGGCTGGGGCCAGCCGGCGGCGACCATGACCTCGGCCGTGCTCGGGCGTACCATCAATGGCCACTCCGCGGGCGACGTTACGCGAGACGACGTTCTCGACAACATCACGCTCTACTGGCTGACGAACACGGCGATTTCTGCGGCTCGGCTGTATTGGGAAAATAAGGGAAAGAGCGTCATAAACGCCGTTAACTTATCGTTCCCTGCTGCGGTGAGCGTCTTTCCTGGCGAGATCTATCGAGCGCCGCGGAGTTGGGCGGAGCGCGCCTATCCCAAACTCATCTACTACAACGAGGTCGACAAAGGCGGGCACTTTGCGGCCTGGGAACAACCGCAACTCTTTTCGCAGGAGGTCCGCGCGGGCTTTCGGCCAGTGCGGACATAGTAACCGGGAGAACAGTAATGCCTCACGCGCACCAACCAGGTCAAGCCGTTTTCAGATCGATCCTCCCGGAGGACATCGACTGGAAACCTTTTCCGGCCTTTCCACCCGAGGCGAGGCTTGCAACCCTTGTCGGACATCCGTCCGAGCCCGGCCCTTACGTCATCAGGGTGAAGGTGCCCGCCGGCACCAAACTGATCGGATCTATACGGTCATGTCGGGCGTGTTCTACATCGTCTAGGCGATCGGTTTGACGGCGACAAGGTGCAGGCTTTTCCGCCTGCAAGCGTGATCGTTCTGCCAGGCGATACCTCTCATTTCCATTGGGCGAAAGCCGGCGAATACGTCACGCAAGTCACGGCGATCGGCCCGCTGGGCCTCGAATATTTGGATCCCGCCGACGATCCACGCCGGCAATAGGAAAGGTCGTAGGCGAGCGACCGTGGATAGTTCAGGCCGTTGTGGAGGGTGTGCGGGTATTCTCCAATGCCCCGCCGCAACAAGTTTTTGGCCCGAAGTCACAAGATTTTGTGACTGGAATTGTCGTCCCTCAATGAAATGTTTTTGACCGACTTGGCTATTGCACTCCTCATCGGCGCCGTCGCCGCCTTTTTCACGATCGCGATCTTGCGCTCGGCTCGCTGATAGACATTTGCGCCGTTTCGCCGCCGCCTGCGCGGCAAGCTGCTCGAGAGGTCTCGGTAAGGATACCCTCCTTTTCGAAACAGACGGGACAGAATGGGTTACCGGCGGGTTGACCCTCGCGTGCCTTACTCTTTCTATTGGCTGTATAGTTCGATTGTGTCGTCGAGCGCGCACCGATAAAGTTTTTTAAGGCGCGCAATCCCGCAACACGCGTGGCGTCAGCGCCTAACCCAAAAAGCGACATTGGCGAGCGCGGACCAAAAAACGGGGACGGGTTTGGCCCGCCCCCGCTCGTTGCCTCAGTAACCTAAACGGCTTTGCCGATAGGTTTACCAATTTGCCTCCTACGCATCACCAAGAGGCATGGCGACAAACCGCGTGGCGTCGCCCATCTTCACGCGCATCAAAATTTGATGCTTGCCCTGCGATTTGGCTTCGCTCAACGCCTTGCGCATATCGCCGGCATTCGCAACGGGCTTGCCGCCGACTTCAAGAATGACGTTGCCGGTCTGAAAGCCTTGCTCGGCGGCAGGACCGTCTGGTTCAACCGCGGTCACCACGACGCCTTGGTTGCCGGCGCCGGATACTTCGCTCGCCGGCGCTAGCTGCAGCCCTAGATGTGGCACGCCACCGGTCGGCTGAGCGCTATCGTTATCGGCTCTTGCCTGTTGTTCGTTCGGCACCTGCGCCAATGTCACCGTGATGTTCCTAGGTTCGCCCTTGCGAATGATGTCGAGCTTGGCCGACGTATCGGGCGCCATCATGCCGATGGTGCGGGCGAGGTCGCGTGCATCCTTCACCTGCGTGCCATTGACCGCAGTGATCACGTCGCCGGATTCGATCCCGGCCTTCGCGGCCGGGCTACCGCTTTGCGGCTCGTCGACCATCGCGCCCGCGGCTTTCTTCAAGCCAAGGCTGTCGGCGATACCGGCAGTCACTGGCTGGATTTGCACGCCAAGCCAGCCGCGCGTGACATGGCCTCTCTCCTTGAGTTGTGCCACCACCATCTTCGCGGTATCCGCTGGAATGTCGAAGCCAATGCCGACCGAGCCGCCCGACGGTGAAAAGATCGCGGTGTTGACGCCGATCACGTTACCGTCGACGTCAAAGGCCGGTCCACCCGAATTGCCCTTGTTGATGGGTGCGTCGATCTGCACATAATCGTCGTACGGCCCGGCGCCTATATCGCGGCCGCGTGCCGAGACGATGCCGGCGGTGACCGTACCGCCGAGACCGAACGGATTTCCGACTGCCACCACCCAGTCGCCGACCTGCGGGGCATGCTCTGCGAATTTGACAAAAGGAAAATCCTTGTTGCCGTCGACCTTGATCAAGGCGAGATCGGTCTTGGGATCAGTGCCGACCACTTTTGCGGAGTAGACTGTGCCGTCGTCGGTCGTGACCTGGACGGATGTAGCGTGATCGACCACGTGGTTGTTGGTGACCGCATAACCGTCTGCAGTGATGAAGAAGCCGGAGCCTTCGCCAGTAATGGTGTCGTGTCGCCGTGGCGCGTGAGGCCCGAACTGCCGGCCGAATTGCTGACCAAACTGGTCGCCGAACTGCTGAAAAAATTTATTCAGCGGCGAGCCGGGCTGAACCGGGATTTGCTGGTCGTCATCGTCGCGGTTGTCCTGCAATAGCGCTGGTTCCCCCGAACCGGACACTTTAACACGCACGGAGATTACCGCCGGCTTCACCTTAGCAACGATATCGGCAAAGCCGACCGGACGCTGCGTACCAAGTTCAGCAGCGTTGGCTGAAACAGAGCCTACCGCGGATGGCCAAAAACGACCGTTCGATCCGGCTAGCAGCACGGCCGCACCAAGTGCGCCAACCGATGCCAGCAGTGTCAGACGGCGGGCGGTAAGCTTTTTGCAGCAACCTGAATTAGTCTCAGTCATTACTTTCTCCGTCGATCAAATGATCCAGTGGACCTTGCGGGGCACAGATGGCGAAGGCTGACTTACGAGAACATGAAGAGAGCATTAATTCGCGGAAATCATTATTTGGATGGCGCTTAATTGCAGAACATTAATGTCTCAGCCACTTCGCAGTAATGCTGTCGCATCTATGCGGGCGGCCACGCGTCGCTGAGCGCGGCGTGGGCGATGCGCAACCGAACCCGCAACAGCGACGGTGCGGGGTCGTCGAAAATGTTTTTTGTATGCCCGACGAGAACAAGAATAAATCCGTACCCAAGCCGCCGCGCTGTCCAAAGTGCGCGCAGCCGATGCAACTCGTGCGGAGAACGCCGCGATTTGGGGGATTACCAGAGCTTTTTACGTTTGAGTGCCCAGCGTGTGGCGTGTCTCATACTGAGGCCTTATGACAATGGCGGCTCTTACAATAATGATAGTGACAACGGTGATCGTTACCGGCGTCGCTTGGCATGGGCGTGGTCGCTGGTACTAGCGGAAAGCTGCCAAAGTAGCTCCCCTGTGCGAATCGCTGCGGAGCCTTCGATCTCATCCCGAAATGTTTTATTGCTGACTCGACGGATAGCGATCTATGCAGTCGGGGCTCCTATCGATTTCTTCGGGACCCGGTCCGTGGGTGTGACAATAAACCCAGCGCATGTCAGACAATGCCGACTGAGCTATATAGTCACTGGAGTGGCCGGCGCAGGGTGAGACGAACGCGGGGTCCACGAGCGCTGATTTGAGGGGAGGTACACTGAGCGTGAGCGGCGGCTTCCTCTACAGAGTTCTCAAGTGGCCGATCAGGAGAATATGGCTACTGTTCCAGGTCTTGCTCATCGTATGGGCGACCTTGGCTATCTACTATTCCAATCTACCGTCTGCTGCATTGCGTGTCGCATTGGCGATTTGCTTTGCGGTATTGGCGACATGGCTGCTTTGGCTGTCGCGCGATCGACGCGCGCCCGTAATTTTCATCGTGCTGTTTCTTGGCGTGGTCGCCTGGTGGCTATCCATTTCCCCCTCTCACGATCGACCGTGGCGTCCAGAAGTTGCCGTAATGCCGCGGGCGACGATTGATGGTGACCGCGTGCGTATTACCGGTGTCCGAAATTTCGAATACCGAAGTTTGGATGATTTCACGCCACGCTATGAGGAGCGAGAGGTACAGTTGTCACATCTCACCGGTCTCGATTTTTTTGTGTCCTACTGGAGTAAGGGGCCGGTTGGCCACACGTTCCTGAGTTTCATCTTCGACAATGCCCCACCCTTGAGTATTTCCATTGAGACGCGGCCAGAGGTGGGTGAAGGCTTCAATCCTGTCGCCTCCCTGTTCAAGCAATTTGAGTTGATTTACGTGGTAGGCGACGAACGTGACCTTGTGGGCGTGCGCACCAACTTTCGCAAAGAGACCGTGTTTCTTTATCGCCTAAACTCATCACCAGACAATGTGCGTCGATTGCTGATGGTGTACCTAAAGCGGATCAACGAACTCGCCGATCGGCCAGAATTTTACCACCTACTGAGCAACAGCTGCACGATCAACATCATACGTTACGCGAACGCTGCTGGTCGCACGGGCCGGTTCGACATTCGTCATGTGCTCAACGGCCTGATCGATAATTACCTCTATTATTCGGGTCGGATCGATACGACGCTACCATTTGACGAATTGAGGCGGCGCTCCCGAATCAACGAGGCCGCGCAGGCGGCGGATGACGCGCCCGATTTTTCAGAGCGTATTCGCGCCTCGCTGCCAACGATTACTCGTTGAGTGAGCAATAACAGCGAAAAAGTTGTAGTGCACGTTTGCGGACTTAGTCATCAGTTTTTGCTATGCTACTTAAATGACGCTTGTCAGCGCGATAAATAGTCGGCGCGTACTTGGTCTTCTCGTTTTGATGCTTGCGTCACTCCTCGGACTATTTTTGCTGCCGCCAATTGTTCAGAATCAGAATTATCACGACTTCGCAGATCAGCGTACGTTCTTCGGCATACCCCATTTTTGGAACGTCGTCTCGAACATTCCTTTCATCGGCATAGGTGCCGTAGGACTCTGGCAGTTTGGTCGTTCTCAAGCGACCATGCTGCTCTTCCTCGGCATTTGTCTGACTGGTTTCGGTTCGGCCTACTATCACCTCGAACCGAGTGATCAGACCCTGTTCTGGGACCGGCTGCCAATGGCGATCGGCTTTATGGCTATCTTAGCCATAGCGATCGAGGAGCGCGTGGATCGGAGGTTGGGAGCCTTTTTGCTTTGGCCGTTGACTGCAATCGGTGTGTTTAGTCTGCTGTTGTGGCGCTGGACTGGTGATTTACGGCTCTATGGCTGGGTGCAATTCTTTCCGTGCCTCGCGCTGCCATTAATCTTCCTTTTGTTTGCGCCGAAATTCAGCGGCACACTTTACTGGCTTCTCGCCGCTGCGCTCTATGCATTTGCAAAGCTGTTCGAGTTTTACGATAGCGCGATCTTTTCTTTCGGCGCGATTCTGAGTGGGCATACTCTCAAGCACTTTGCTGCTGCAGCCGCCTGCGGGGCACTGCTGAGATATTTTCAAAAGCGCCAGCCGATCACGATCCGGAGCGCTGCTCACCGCCCGCAAGAGCTTCCATTACGGAAGAAATAAGGTTCGCGTGTCAGTTTTCTGATATTTTGTGACAAGGGCTATCTGCCATTCCCGGACGATGTGAATGTCATAATAAGCCGGCGCATTATGAATGTCATAATAGGGCTGCACAGTACGACCCCTGTCGCGTAGCAGGTGAACAGCCTAAAACACGCAGCCGCGACGCGATTGCGCGGCAAATCAAGTTATATTTGGGGAGGGTTCGATGCGCTCATGGCCATTGCCATTGCAGCCACGCTTCATCGTCTTTACGGCCGTGGTGCTGGTTACTGCGTGTCTGACAGTCGCATTATTCATCTCGCCCTCAATTTACATCGCTATCGCGCTCGCCATCTGCGCAGCTCTGACGACAGTTGGAACTGTCGATTTAATTCAGACGCGGCACGCGGTGCTCCGTAATTATCCACTTACCGCCCACATTCGCTTTATTCTCGAAGAAATCCGGCCGGAGATCCGTCAGTATTTTCTGGAAAGCGAAAAGGATGGCACCCCGTTTTCCCGGGACAAACGCGCGATCGTTTATCAGCGGGCCAAGCAGGCATTGGACAAGCGGCCGTTCGGCACACAGAACGATGTTTATGCCAGCGGGTTCGAGTGGCTAAACCATTCCGTCGCGCCGAGGCCTATCGTCAAGGAACCGTTCCGAATCGTGATCGGCAGCCCCGAATGCGGCAAGCCGTATTCGGCTTCGGTCTTCAACATCTCGGCGATGAGTTTCGGGGCGTTAAGTCCAAATGCTATTCGTGCACTGAACACCGGCGCCAAGAAAGGGAATTTCGCGCACGATACTGGTGAGGGCGGTTACAGTTCTTATCACCAGGAAAACGGCGGCGACATTATTTGGGAGATCGGTTCGGGTTACTTCAGTTGCCGCAATCCAGACGGCACATTTTGCGCCGAGAAATTCAAAGACAACGCAAGCTGCGGACAGGTGAAAATGGTCGAGCTGAAACTCAGCCAGGGCGCCAAGCCTGGCCACGGCGGTGTACTACCCGCTGCAAAGGTCAGCATGGAAATCGCAGCTGCGCGCGGCGTGCCGATGGGCATCGACTGTGTTTCGCCATCGCGGCATTCGGCCTTCTCCACGCCGATCGAGATGATGCATTTCATAGGAAGGATGCGGAACCTTTCCGGTAGCAAACCGACTGGTTTTAAACTTTGTGTGGGCCATCCGTGGGAATTCCTCGCCATCTGCAAGGCGATGATCGAGACGCAAATCTATCCGGACTTCATCGTCGTCGATGGCACAGAAGGCGGCACCGGCGCCGCACCGCTTGAATTTACCGATCACGTCGGGATGCCGTTGCGCGAGGGACTCAATTTCGTTCACAACGCGCTGATCGGTATTAATGCTCGCCATCGCATCAAGATCGGAGCGAGCGGCAAGATTGCGAGCGCCTTCGACATCGCGCGCGCTATGGCCTTGGGTGCGGATTGGTGCAATTCCGCGCGGGGGTTCATGTTTGCCCTCGGCTGCATACAGTCACAGTCATGTCACACCGACCGTTGTCCGACCGGAGTTTCGACGCAGGATCGCAATCGCCAACGAGCGCTAGTAGTCGTGGACAAATCAGAGCGGGTATACAATTTCCATCGGGCCACCATCGAAGCGCTTGCCGAATTGGTCGCAGCCGCCGGACTGGACCATCCGAGTGAGTTCGCGCCGGCGCACTTTTCTCGGCGAATTTCTCAGCACGAAGTGAAGGGCTTCGACGAACTGTACCGCGCGCTCAAGCCTGGTGAACTGCTCGAAGTTACAAGCGACAAGAGATTTGCCGCGCAGTGGTCGATGGCGGATGCCGGTCAATTCCGAGTCGCAGCTGCAGCCTGACCGGCTGGCCGAGCGCGAAGCCGGACAGCTTAGAGCAGGCGCGAAAATAAAAAGTAGAGCGCGCCTGAGAGCGCCATAGCGGCCGGAAGCGTCATGACCCAAGCGAGCGCAATGTTGCGAACCGTGGCCCATTGCAGTCCCGAACCGTTCGCGGCCATGGTCCCGGCAACACCGGATGAAAGGACGTGCGTAGTTGAGACCGGCAGGCCGTAGACGTCGGCCGCTGCGATGGTCGCAGCCGCGGTGATTTCGGCGCAGGCTCCTTGGGCATAAGTGAGGTGCGTTTTGCCGATCTTCGAACCGACGGTGACGACGATCCGCTTCCAGCCCACCATGGTGCCCAGCCCGAGCGCGATCGCAACGACAATTTTCACCCAGCCGGGAATGAATTTGGTCGCGTTGTCGAGTGAAGCTTTATAGGCATTGAGCGTGCTGATATCGCTTGCCGAAAGATCGGCTTCCTTATCCTTTATGAGGAGCGGATCGCTTCCGAGGCGAGATACATGTCGTTGCGGGTATTGCCGACCTGGTCGGCCGGCATCCTGACGATCGAACCGTAGTCGCTGACCTGCTTGGCGATATCCGCAATGAGGACCGCGAGCGACGGAAAGGTCCTTCATTGATCTGATGCTGCGCAACGAAGGCGGTCACCGCTGGCCGCGGATCCCCGAGCACATTGTAACCGGCAGCTTTGGTGCCAATCACGGCGCTCGCCGCCTGCGAATTGGCCAGAAACTGAGCCACCTGGCTCGCCGGCATGCTGCGGTTGAGCGCCTAGGCCGTCGGTACCGTGCCGATCAAGATCAGCATGATCAGACCCATGCCTTTCTGACCGTCGTTGGAGCCATGGAAGAAGCTCACCAGGGTGCAGGTCAGAACCAAGATGCCGCGGATCCACCAAGGCGGCGGCTGATTGCCCTTCGGCTCACTGAACAGTTCTTTGTTGCGGATGATGAATTTGATGGCCAGCAAAAGGATCCCAGCGAGCACAAAACCGAAGATCGGAGAGAACAAAAGTGCCTTGCCGATCGAGATCGCCTGGTTCCAATCGACGCCCGATGTGCCGTCGCGTCCCCGCAGCAGGGCATTGGCGACGCCGACGCCGATCACCGATCCGATCAACGTATGCGAACTCGAGGCCGGAAGCCCGAATGACCAGGTGCCGAGATTCCAGATGATCGCCGCGATCAACAGCGCGAAGACCATGGCAAAACCGGCACTACTGCCAACCTGAAGGATCAACTCCACTGGAAGCAGTGAGATGATGCCGAATGCCACGGCACCGGATGACCAGAGGACGCCCAACAAGTTCCACATCCCCGACCAGACCACGGCGACGTTAGCTGGCAGCGAATGGGTATAAATAACGGTCGCCACCGCATTGGCAGTGTCGTGAAAGCCGTTGACGAACTCGAAGCCGAGCGCAATCAGCAGCGCAACAAAGAGCAACAGAAAGGGAACATAATTGCTGATCTTCGTACCGCTCGCATCAATGTCGGTGTAGATGCTGTAGGCGACAAATAAAATCCCGGCCGCCAGCGCTCCAAAAAAGAGAATCGCTGTCATCGGACTGGTGGCATGGTCGGGTTTTGGGCCGTGCTGTTCGGCGGGCTCGAGCGAGCCCGGCAATGCCATCTCTGCCATGATAATCTCCCTGCCGTTTGTCAAATGTTGCGCAGGGTCTGTGACGGCTGCATGACTGGAAACATGCCTGGATAGTTTCGAAACTTGCCGGCTAGCGAAATCCCACTCGCAATCAAGCGTAACTTGGCAGTTATCAAGGCTCTAGTGGTGTCATCACCGCGTCACGCTCTCTTGTCCAACTTAACCGCCGATCTGTCTGTGCCGGACCAGCCAGCCTTCGCCATGGCCATTATTTCGCCCAGTGAAGTCGGGAATCCGATGCAGGCCAAGATGCGTCGCAGCGATCTCGCGGTGGCGGGACTCGCCGCCCTTGGCATCGTATTCGGTGATATCGGAACGAGCCCGCTCTACACCCTTAAGACCGCGTTCGATTTCCTTAGCGGAGAACCGACGCCTGAGCGCATTCTTGGCATTCTTTCATTATTGATTTGGACACTGTTTCTGGTCACGTCGATCAAATACGTCGCCGTCGCCATGAGTATCGATAACGACGGCGAGGGGGGTATTTTGGCGCTAATGGCGCTGCTCGGGAAAAAGGGAAACCGGCGCCTGGTCATCCTCGTCGCGGGTCTTCTCGGGGCAGCGCTTATCTATGGCGATGGCGCGATCACGCCGGCAATCTCTGTACTCTCCGCGCTCGAGGGCCTCAACATCGCGGCGCCGTCATTTGAGCATTACGTCGTACCAGCCGCGGTCGCTATCCTGGTGCTGCTGTTTGCGGCTCAGCCACTTGGCACGTCTAGGATCGGCGCTGCATTCGGCCCGATTATGTTGCTTTGGTTCATATCCATTGCGGCGCTCGGGTTGTGGGGAGTCGCGCAAGATCCCTCGGTCTTTCGCGCCGTGAATCCATATTACGCTTTTCATCTTCTCGCTGGCCATGGGCTCAGCGGCTTCCTCGTGCTTGGTGGGATTTTTTTGTGCGTAACCGGCGCCGAAGCGCTTTACGCCGACATGGGCCATTTCGGCAAACAACCGATCCGCGCCGGCTGGTCGTGGATCGTATTTCCTTGTCTGGTCTTGAACTATGCCGGACAGTCCGCGATCGCGTTGCGTGGCGAGTCCATCGCCAACAACATTTTTTATCGCTTGTGCCCAGAACCACTGTTGGTTCCGCTGGTCTGCCTCGCGACTGTTGCCACCATTATCGCCAGTCAATCAATCATAACGGGCGCTTTCTCGATGACCCGGCAGGCCATTCAGCTCGGTTGGTTGCCACGGCTCCACATCAAGCAAACTTCGGAAAAAGGCTACGGACAGATTTATGTCGGCGTTGTCAACTGGCTCCTAATGATCGTCACCGTTGCCCTGACTATTCTATTCCATAAGTCCGACGATCTCGCGGCTGCCTATGGAATTGCCGTGTCGCTCACGATGCTGATGACATCTTACCTTTTGTTTGTCGCGATGCGGGAGATTTGGCATTGGAGTGTTTGGCTGAGCTCCGCCGTGGCCGGTGTTTTTATCATCGTCGACACAGGGTTTTTCGCCGCGAATTCATTGAAAATTGCAGATGGCGGATATGTGCCGATGCTACTCGCCGCCTGCATCTATGGATTGATGCTGATTTGGCATCACGGCTCGGTCCTGGTCGCCCATCGCCTAGAACAGACTCCAGTCTCGATCGCTGATTTTCTCGCCAAACTCAAACGGCAAAACGTGCCACGCGTACCCGGCACCGCTGTGTTTCTTACGCGCACGTCAATTGGTGCGCCGCCACTGCTGTGGCACTTGCGGCACAATCGGGCGCTTCACGAACGCGTCGTCGTGCTGCGTGTCTTGACCGAATCGAAGCCACGCGTGCATTGGCCGGATCTGATGTCGGTGGTCGAGGAGGGTGAAAATTTCTGGCGGGTGACCGCGCATTTCGGGTTCATGCAGCGACCTGACATTCCCCGTCTGCTTGAAGAAGCGCAGCAACGAGGCTGCGCGATCTGGCTCGACGACGTCACGTATTATGTCGGCCACGAGAACATTTTGCATCGCCGCCATGGGCCGGCGATGCCGCATTGGCAGGAGCGCATTTTCGCTGCCATGATGCGCAACGCTTCGCACGTCACCGACAATTTCCGACTGCCGACCGAGCAGGTCGTCGAGATCGGGCGACAGATTTCGATTTAAGACTTTGTAACCTGATTTCCACGATCAGGTCACTGTGATCTTTGGCGTCTGGATGGCTGAGCGCAAACCAACCGCCGTAATGCTCAAGGGGTCATTATAAAATCACGAGAGAGTTTAGGTAAAAATCGCGGAGACAATTTGCGTGCCAGCGGTTGCGACAACTAGCGTCACGGCCGCTTGAGTAGCTCGAGAGCTGAGCCTGGTCTCATTTCCTCCTGGGCGCCCCGACGAGGAAGTATTTGAAATAAACGCGCCCCTCTCCTGCGGGGAGCAAGGCATCGCACCTCAGGCAGGCAATTTTTCCGTGCGGCTCGTCGTGCGGAGCTTCGATTCTGACGATCCTATATTCTGCCTTGCAATATGGGCAGCGGAAGCGAATCGGCTCTGATTTGCTCATTTGATGAAAGAGAAAAATTGCTCCCGCGGCACTATGAAGTGTTCTACTTAAACTACGGTCAAATAAATGCAGACGAGGCAGCTCAGGTGGTCGTCACTGCGCTCTGCCATCAGATCTTTGTTAAGCGGATACCAAGGCCGATTTATGAGTTCTTGCTTTTGCGGGACAAAAATTTGTTTTCACGGGCCAGGGCTAAGAATTGGCTTGCTGGGCGGATCCGATCGACGCACCAAGCAGGAGCGGATTGGCCTACCGAGGCGTTCTCGCTCTCTTAGCGGCAGGACCGTTGTCGGAAGCCGGGCCTAAAAAGTTTTGACCGCCGTGTCGAATTTTCTTGCAATACCGTTCGATTGCTACTATGTGCCGCTCGCCCAAATTCGCACGTGCCTGTGGCCGTGTGTCGATCGGTAGGCATCCGGACAAGAGGCCGGACAGTCGCCTGAGGTTTTAGAGTTACGGACCTCACTACGTGATCGGCAGCCGGAGGCGAAACCGGCGCACCCCGCGCTCAACGGGGGACGCGGCTTAAAGCAACGACGGATGGGCTTTTTTGGTCTCGTTGGCTGTCCAAAGGTCAGCACCGAAGAGGCTTGTTCATCTTGCCGGCCGTGCGGAACGGGTTTTCCCGCTCCAATCCAAGGCAGCATTACCGGCGTAAGAGCCGCGCGCTTTGACCGTGTCCCCAACGCATGGTCGGCGCAACGCTCCACGCCGCTGACGCCGGTCGCGCGCGCGAAAACGCGGGCGGCTGAACTTCAATGCCGGCTGAAAAGCCCCTTGAACCTTGATGAAGGAGCGCGCCCATGACCGAGCGCATCCACGACTTCCTGCGCCGTCGGCGCCAAAGCGGATTGGATGACGGGCCTTGCCTGGTCGTCGATCTCGATATCGTGCGCGACAATTATCGCGCTTTTGCCAAGGCGCTGCCCGACAGCCGGGTGTTCTATGCCGTAAAGGCCAATCCTGCGCCGGAATTGTTGTCACTTTTGGCCTCGCTTGGCTCCTGCTTCGACACTGCTTCGGTCCCGGAGATTGAACTGGTGCTCGCGGCGGGCGCTACAGCCGACCGCATCTCTTACGGCAACACTATCAAGAAGGAACGCGACATCGCGCGCGCCTTTGCGCTTGGCGTCCGTCTCTTCGCGGTCGATTGCAAGCCCGAAGTGGAAAAGGTCGCCCGCGCGGCGCCCGGTTGCCGCGTGTTTTGTCGCATCCTCTCCGACTGTGTCGGCGCGGAGTGGCCGTTGTCGCGCAAATTTGGCTGCGAGCCAGCGATGGCTGTCGAGGTGCTCGAGCACGCGATGAAGCTCGGCTTGGCACCTTATGGCGTGTCATTCCATGTCGGTTCGCAGCAGCGCAATCAGCACGCCTGGGACCGGGCGCTCGCTTCGGCAGCGGCTGTATTCAGGGAATGTGGCGAGCGCGGTATCGAGCTCGCCATGGTCAATCTGGGCGGCGGATTTCCGACCAAGTACCTAAAGAGCGTCCCCTCGGTGCGAACCTATGGTTCGGCGATCTTCAAGGCGTTGCGCAAGCATTTCGGCAACCGTATCCCGGAGACGATCATCGAGCCGGGCCGCGGCATGGTCGGCAATGCCGGCGTGATCGAGGCGGAAGTCGTCCTTGTCTCTAAAAAGGGCGAGGAAGACGACGTGCGCTGGGTCTATCTCGACATCGGCAAGTTCGGCGGTCTCGCCGAGACCATGGACGAGTCGATTCGCTACCCGATCCGTACACCGCGCGACGGCGAGGCGATGGCGCCGTGCGTGCTCGCCGGCCCGACCTGCGACTCGGCCGACGTGTTGTACGAGAAGGAGCCGTACATGCTCCCGGTAAGCCTAGAAATTGGCGATCGGGTGCTGATCGAGGGCACCGGTGCCTATACCGCAACCTACGCTGCGGTAGCCTTCAACGGTTTCCAGCCGCTGCGGACCTTCCACATCTGAAGCCGCCTGCTCCGGCACACCTTTCGGCCTGCGCCGGAGGGCTCAGGCTCGAAAGGAGTGGATCGATGGTAACCATCCGAGAGGAACGAATTGCTGATGTTGCGGCGCGCGATGCCTTGCTCGACAAGGCCTACGGTGGCGCGCGTTTTGCCAAAACTTCCGAGCGTCTGCGCGAAGGGCGCTGCCCGGCAAGCCGGCTGTCGCTGGTCGCGGTCGATCATTGCCAGATCGTCGGCACAGTCCGGCTGTGGAACGTCGAAGCTGGTCCGGGGCATGACGCGCTGTTGCTGGGGCCGCTCGCAGTTGACCCGGATTATCGCAATCGCGGCGTTGGTACGGCGTTGCTGCGGCGCGCCATCGCGCGTGCACGACTTGCGGGCCACGGTGCAATTCTATTGGTCGGTGACGCGGCCTATTACGGTCGCTTTGGTTTTTCCGCGGCGCTGACCAGTAACATGTGGATGCCCGGTGAGTACGAACGCGAGCGACTGCTGGCGCTTGAGCTTAAGCCCGGTGCGCTCGCCGACGCGCGCGGACCGATCGGCGCGAAGGTAACGGCGGTGGCGAAGACCGACTCCAATACAGCGATTGCCGTCAGACGCGGCAAACGGCGCGCACTGTTACAGCATGCTGCTTGAATCAAGTCACTCCATTCATTCAACTCTGTGTTAGCGCCAATGAAGACTCAAAACCCGCGACTTTACGCATTCCAACTAGTCCGCGAAAACCGGAGGGATGCAGTCAAACGTTTCTAAAAATGCGCAAACGAGAGCATCAAACCTTGCGCTCGGCCTTAAGCGGTGGGTTGCGCTGCCGACGAATCGATCAGCATTTTGATCTTGCGAGCACGATCCACGGCCTCACGCGCTGACTTGTTGTGGGTGAATAATTCGAGCCTTTGGGTTTCATCATCGCTCACAGGGGTCATCGACTGGTCGGTATAAGGCATCTGAGCGCCTGCGGCGACGCGACGGTAAATGCGAAAGATCCTGCAGGCGGCGGCAGCTACGCGCGCATGCTTAACGATGACTTCCCAGGTCAGCTGCGGATAAAACCTCCAAACTGATTCAACTGGCAATTCAGGTCGCCGTTCATGGCGATTTTTAAGCCGCACAAAGCCGCCCTGAAGCGGATGCACTTTCTCGATCGTCAGCGATTGCGCGAACCACAAAATAATCTGCGCTAAGCGCCAAATGTTGATGCCGTAGGCTTGGGCGCGACGCAAAATCGTTTCGATATGGGATGGCGTGTAATAGATCGCCCAAGCGTCGCGATAGAGTTTCTCCCACTCCGTTTTACTCATATTAGGATGCGGCGTGAGCGCGTGTTCCAGATCGTATTTGTTGAGGTCGGGATCGAGCGGCGCTCCCTTTCCCGATAGAACCTTATGATCCTCCGAGCCTGGTAGTGGCGTCAGGAAGAAAAATTCGAGCACGTCGAGCGGCATTTCCTTCTTGATGATTTCAATGTCGCGCCGCGCTGATTCGGGCGTGTCATGGGGAAAGCCCAGAATGTAGCCGGCATAGGTCCAAATGCCGACGGCTTTCCAGGCCAACAACATATTCCGGTATTCCGTGATTTTGTTCTGTCGCTTCTTTGCGGCAAGAAGATTATCGGGATTAATGTTCTCCAAGCCAATGAAGATGCGGGTAACGCCAGCCCGCTTTGCCTTGGCAACAAAATCGGGAATCTTGTGACATAGCGTGTCGACCTGGATTAGGAAGCGCACATCCATGCCGTCCTGTTCGCGCAATTTGATGATGCGGTCGAAAATCGCCTCCCAATCCTTATTGCGCGCGAAATTGTCGTCAGTGATGAAAAACCGATCAATGCCTTGCTCGTAATTCCTCCGCAGGATGAGCTCGACATCATCAGGGCTCCGCCGCCGCGATTTACGGCCCTGAACGTTGATGATGGTGCAAAAAGAACATTGGAATGGACAACCCCGCCCGGCATCAAAGGTTGTCACATTGCCGATCGTTTTGCGCACCGAAATGCCTGGCAAAAACGGAATCACCGCATCTTCGAGCGCAGGCAGCTCGTTGATGTAATTGTAGATCGGCTTGAGCGTGCCTTTGGCTGCATCGAGCACCACTTCATCGATGCGACCCTCAGCTTCGCCGGCAAACAAGGTAATGCCCATGTCGAGCGCAGCCTGCAGGTCAGGGCCGATTTTGTCGAACATCGCCAGCATGCCGGAGACATGAAAGCCGCCGATAATCACTGGAATGCCCGCCGCGCGCAAAGGTTTCGCGATATGCAGCGAGCGCGGGTACTGATTGGACTGCACGCCGACCAAACCGACAAAGCCGAAATTGTTATTTGCCCGCATGTCACTAATGATGCGATCGATCGGCACGCGGGTATTAGTTTCGTCGATAGCTACGATTTCGATGTCAGTGTCGGCGCCAAGAATACGACGCTGCGCACAGTCGTCGATAAGCCCATAAACGCTGGCCAGCGAGTTTGCCGGCATGGGCGAGCGATACCAGCGGATGACATAACCGTCGTCGTCGTAGTGCGACGGCTTTATGAGCACGATGCGGAAATGTTTAGGTGTGCTGCGCCCTGCAGTCGAATGCCTGAGCGATAGCATTACACGCCCCATACCCATCAACTGAACCGTAACCCATCTAAGCCTGAAAATCTAGCGATGTTCGGTGCGATCAGAATGGTCACCTTGAATTTGCAAATTTTCCTTTGGGATCGGAGCGCTTAGCGTTGTTCCATCTCCTGAACCGGGGGCATGCGAGGGATGAGTTGCTAGATCGCCGTTCGTCGCGGGCAATGAGCAGCGTTTGCGTTTCAGACCCGGCTCAAATATTTTTCGCTTGGAGCGCGCTGACATACTCACTCGATGAGGGTCAGATGTCGGGTATTTAGTACCAATAGGGCCAAAGGCGGAGCTTTCCATGATCCTAGGGATGTCGATTGGAGCTTTCACGCTCCGACGCAGACTGAGCCACCGTTCGCGCTTACGCAGGCGGTAGTATTGGCGATTTTCATTCTTATAGCGCTCATCGCGGCGATTAGATTCCGACCCGGTACCACTGTGCAGGTATAGCGGTTTGCAGCTGCAGAATGTCCGGACTTGGGGGAAGAGCCGACATCACAGCGATCCATTGGAATGTCGCGTATTGGCCCAATGCGGACATCAGCACGCCATTCGCCAAGAATGGTTGTGACGTTCGCGTCGCTATTCGATCTTTATGCCCACTTCGGCAATGAGCTTGGCCCACTTCGCGCGCTCCGCCTTGACGAACGCTGCGAACTCATCCGCGGGCCCGGTCATCGATTCGAACATTTGCGGATCGAGAAAACGTTGGCGAAAACCTGGATCACTGAAGATGCGCGTCACCTCTTTATTGATCTTTAAGACCACTTCGTCGGGTGTGTCCGCCGGGGCGAACAGGCCGAACCAGGCCGTCGCCTGGTAGCCGGGCAGACCACTTTCTGAAATAGTTGGAACTTCGGAGACGAGTGGCATGCGCCTGGGAGCGCCGACGCCGAGCATCTTGATCTGTCCGGCGCGGTAGGCCGGTAGTCCCAAAGAGACGCTCACGATCATGGCATTGATCGAACCCGCGACAAGATCGTTGAGCGCCGGCGCCGCACCGCGGTAGTGCACGGGGACCAGTTTGATGCCGGCCATGTTGGCGAATAGCGCGCCATTCATGTGCAGCGCGGTGCCAATTCCGGCGGTGCCATAGGTCAGCTGCTCAGGTTGCTGTTTGGCAAGGGTAATCAGTTCAGCTGCATTGTTTACTGGCAATGACTTCGCGGCGAGCAACGACTGATAGATGCGCACCAAGCCGGTGATGGGCACGAAGTCCCTTTCCGTGTCGTACGGGACCTTGTCCTTGGGAATGAGCGCCGGATTGACAGCGAATGTGCCGGATTCGCCGACCAGGAGTGTATAGCCGTCGGCGGCCGCCTTGGCGACCGCCTGCGCACCGATAATATGCGCCGCGCCGCCTTTGTTTTCGACGATGACGGGCTGACCCCAGGCCTTGGTCAATTCCTGCGCGAGGGCCCGGCCGGTGACATCAGTGACCCCGCCTGGCGCCGAGGTGACGATCAACGTGATCTGTCGATTGGGATAGGCCGACTGTGCCGTGGCGTTGCCGGCGATGCACGTGCAAAAGATGAGAGCGCCGAACCATGTCTTCATCGCAGCCCATTCATTATGACCGATTGAGATTGATTATCGACACGATTGACCTGTCCGGCTACCCATCTGAGTCCCCCAAGATGCCCTGGACTGCGAATGATGCGGAAAAACAATTCACGCCGCCCAATGTCCGCTCTCGGGAATAAAGCGGTCGGATATGCGGCCACGTCCGCTAATGACCCATAGCGGAAGTCGAGCGGCCCATTTTGCTGTGATGCACAAACGCGATCCTCACTCGTCGATTAGGAATCCAAAACCGTGTTGCCCTCGACGGGGATTTGCGTCTGGTGTCACCGGCTAAGGGGGTACCTGCGTTCCTGCTTCCTGCGCTTTTTGCGAGGTTCCATGAGTGCTATAAAAGTTCCATGACGAGCACCGTCGAGTGGCTCAAATCAATCGGCCTTGGAGAGTACGCCCAACGCTTCGCCGAGAACGCCATCGATCTTTCGATTCTTCGCGATTTGACGGACCAAGATCTCAAAGAACTTGGCGTGCTGCTGGGGCATCGTCGCAAGATGCTGCGCGCCATCGCAGGACTTGGCGCGGCTGCTATTGCGCCCGCGGGTTCGGCAACCCAACCAAAAACAGAGTCACGTGACGAAGCTGAACGACGCCACCTGACGGTTATGTTCTGCGACCTCGTCGGCTCGACTGCGCTGTCGACACGTTTGGATCCAGAAGAAATGTGGAGTGTGGTGGCTTCGTATCAGGCCGCTATTCGCGCAGTCATAGGGCGCTACCAAGGCACGATTGCGCAATACATGGGCGATGGTGTGCTCGCTTATTTCGGCTATCCAGTGGCGCAAGAGGATAGTGCCGTACAAGCGGTACACGCCGCCCTCGAAATTGTTGATGCAGTAGCGAGGCTTCGAACCAATGTCGGGGCTGCTCTTCAGGTTCGAATTGGTATTGCGACCGGCACTGTCGTTGTCACCGAGCTTCTGGTCAATGAGATTTCCGCGGAACAGGCCACAGTAGGTGAAACGCCGAATCTCGCAGCCCGCTTGCAAACACTGGCGGAGCCAGGATCAGTGTTGATTTGCCCGATCACGCGCCAACTCACTGGAGGTTATTTCAATTATCGCGATCTCGGTCCGCTTTCCCTGAAAGGTTGGGCCCAGCCCGTATCTGCCTCGCAGGTGCTGGGGACGAGTGGAGTAGAGAGCCGGTTCGAGGCAATGCACACTAGCAAACTGCCGTCGCTGTTCGGGCGTGAGGAAGAGATAGACCTGCTGTTGCGCCGGTGGCGGCAGGCCACACGGGAAGAAGGTCGGGTGGTGCTTCTTACGGGGGAGCCGGGTATCGGCAAGTCGCACATTGCGCTGGCGCTTGATGAGCGGCTGCAGAGTGAATCACACATCGCCTTGCGCTATTTCTGCTCTGCGCATCATACCCACAGCGCTTTGTCTCCATTCATCAACCAGATCGAACGTGCTGCCGGTTTCAAGCACAACGACTCGCCTGCGGAGAAGCTCGCCAAGCTCGACGCTCTTGTCGCGCGATCTACAGACAATCGCGAACATGGGGCCGTGTTAGCCAGCTTGTTCGCTTTGCCGCTGGATAATCGTTACAGCCTGCAGGACCTCACGCCGCAAAGGCGCAGAGAGAAAACCTTCGAAGCGTTATTGGCTCAACTGGATGGCTTGGCGTCGCGACAGCCTGTTTTAATCATTTTCGAGGATGTGCACTGGATCGACCCAACCTCGCTCGAGTTCCTTGCAGCTACTGTGGAGCACATGCCGCGGCTTCGGGCGTTGCTGGTTATCACTGCAAGACCGCAATTTACGCCACCTTGGCCGAGTTACCCGCACCTCACAACAATCGCGCTCACGCGCCTCGGCCGACGCGACGGCGCAGCGTTGGTCATGCGAGTGACGGGGGGCAAAACACTTCCGAAGGAGGTGATGGACCAGATTCTCGCTCAGACCGATGGGGTGCCCCTGTTCATCGAGGAACTGACGAAGATGGTGCTGGAGGGAGGGTTGTTGCGAGAGCGGGACGGGGAATATGTGCTCGAGGGTTCTCTACCGCCATTGGCGATCCCGACCACGTTGCAGGCATCGCTGACGGCGCGCCTTGATCGCTTGTCCCCCGTACGGGAAGTGGCCCAGATCGGTGCCGTCGCCGGTCGTGAGTTTCATTACGAACTTCTGAACGCCGTTGCTGGGCTGTCGAAGCAGAAATTGGACGAGTCGCTCGACCAATTGGTGCGCTCCGAATTGATCTTCTGTCGGGGCGAAATTCCACACGCAATCTATACCTTCAAACACGCACTGCTGCGGGACGCCGCATATGCTGGACTCCTAAAAAACCGCCGCGTGCAGCTTCACGCCGCTATCGCCAAGGTGCTCGAGCAAGAATTCCCAGAAGTCGTTCAAACTCAGCCAGAGATTGTTGCGTACCACTACACTGAGGCGGGAAGTTACGACAAGGCCGTACATCATTGGTACGAAGCAGGTAAGAAATCGGTGGCTCGTTCGGCGGACAAAGAAGCTGTAGGTCATCTGAAACAAGGGTTGAAACTGATACCCAATATCGACAATCCGATGCTACGCAACAAGTCGGAGTTGTTGCTTCAAACCTTGCTCGGCAACTCCCTGAGGGCGATTAAGGGCTGGAGCACCGACAGCGTTAAGCACGCATACACGCGAGCGCTGCAACTCTGCAAAGAGAGTGGGTTAGACGAACATATCTTGCCTGCGGTGTTTGGTTTATGGACTTGGAATTTCCTCCGGGCAACGCTTGGTGAAGCCCATACCCTTGCCGAACATTTGCTGAAAACCGCCGAGAATGTGGACGATGCGGTTTACAAGGTTCTTGCCCACCAAGCTGTAGGTTTTACCTTATTTGCCCAAGGAAAATTTGTTTCTGCCCACGCCGAGTTAGAGCGCAGTATTGGCCTCTGTGAGGACAGCATGGCCGGGGCATATCTTGATCTGTCAGCGCAAGACCCTCGAGTGCATGTAAGGTCATACGATGGCATGGTGCTTTGGTTGCTCGGCTATCCAGATCGGGCGTTGCGAATTTGCGCGGAGGCTCGTCATTATGCAGATGCATCTCAACATCCGTTTAGCGAGGCATTTGCACGAACGATAGCTCTTCGCCTGCATCAGTTTCGCGGTGAGGCCGCCATTGTCGCAGATCAGGCTAACGCGGCCATCGCATTGTGCGAAGAGCATGAGTTTGTGCACTATCTGGCTATGGGCTTGATTTTGCGCGGATGGGCAAATGCCCAGCAAGGCGAGTTTGAGAATGGGGTTGCCGATATTCAAGAAGGTTTGGAAAAGGAACGGGCCACCGGCGCCCTATTACTGGAGACGTACTCTTTGGGTTTACTGGCGGATGCCTGCATAAAAAACAAACATTACGGGCAAGCGCTCGACTTTTTGGAGCAAGCGCGATTGAGACTCGATGACAAGAACTCTGAACGCTTTTATGCAGCCGAGATATATCGTTTGCTCGGCGAATCATATCTGCGATCGAGCCAAAATCGGGATCAGGCGAGGTATTATTTTTGTGAAGGTCTTAAGATTGCTCGCGAGCAAAAAACTAAATCTCTTGAACTTAGAATTTGCCTGAGTATGTGTGACTTGTATGAATCGACCGAAGATGCCGACAAATATCGTTCAGAACTCGACAATGTCTACGCATCATTTACCGAGGGTTTTGACACCGCCGATCTAGTCAAGGCCAAGGCAATGCTTGGCTTGGGTAAGGTCGACTAGCCGAGCCATAATCTTCGGTGCCTACGCTGACGGACTGCTCGAATAGACTGCAATTTGCAGCGGTGCAAGAGTCTGCTTTTAGGAGAAGCGGCATCACAGCGACTCAGCGAAATGTCCGCTAATGACCCACAGTGGACATCGCGTCGCGCGCTGCGTGCTAGGCTTCGAGCCACTTTTGCCTGGTCCTGGCCGAGGGCGGCATATGCGGCGCCGCGAGTTCATCACGCTTGTTAGCTCGGCGGCCATGTGTCCGCTTGCGGCGCGCGCACAGCAGACGCCCGTGATCGGGTTTCTCAGTGCCGGCACGCTTGAAGGCATGCGTGACTATGTCGCCGCCTTCCATCGAGGTTTATCCGACGGAGGATTTGTTGAAGGTCGCAATGTAGCGATCGAGTACCGATGGTCAGAGGATCACAACGATCGGCTACCTGCACTGGCTGAGGATTTGGTTCGCCGTCAGGTAACAGTCATCGTTGCGACCAGCACACCACCTTCGTTGGCTGCTAAGGCGGCGACACAGACAATCCCAATCGTTTTTTATATCGGTACCGACCCAGTCGGAGTTGGTCTCGTCGCGAGCCTAGCGCACCCGAGCGGCAACATCACCGGCGTTACTAACCTGAACGTCGAGCTATTCAAAAAATGCTTTGAACTGATGTACAGCCTAATGTCTCCGGCTGTCACGTTCGCGGTGCTCATCAACCCAGCTAACATCGCCCAAGCCGCGACTGAAAGGGCAATCATCCAGGATGCGGCACGTGCCCTTGACGCGCATGTGCTATTTCTGAACGCAAGTAGCGCTGGCGAGATCGAATCGGCTTTCGAGGTCCTTGTCGACCAGCGTGCAGGCGCACTTGTGGTAAGCGGTGAAACGTTCTTTTTAAGCCAGCGTAATCGACTTGTTGAGCTAGCAGCCCAACACGCAGTTCCAACCATATATGCGTACCGCGAGTTTCCGATCGCCGGCGGTCTCATGAGCTATGGGGCGGATTTCACGGAGCCTTATCGCCTGCTCGGGGGGTACGCCGGCCGGATTCTTAAGGGGGAAAAGGCGCCCGATCTTCCAGTTCAACAAGCCACCAAAGTCGAACTGGTCATTAATCTGAAAACCGCCAAGACTCTTGGTCTTGCCATACCGCTTCCGTTGCTTGGCCGCGCCGACCTGGTGATCGAATGAGGCGGCGCGAGTTCACACGCTTATTAGCGGCTCAGCAGCCGCTTCGACCACAGTCGGCCCACGCGCAGCAGCCGGCAACAGCGGTCGTCGGCGTGATGAGCGGCCGCGTACCGGAAGAGTCCAAGCATCTATTCCATCACGGCGGCGTCAGATGTGCTCTGACCCACCCCTCTCCAAACAGCCGAGGATCTATTCTATAACTCGATATCGAGTTGCCAGCTCGACATGCCGAAGTTGCGCAAACCAAAGTAATGTCGTTGCTGGCGCCTTCTGCAGCCTGCACCGAGACGCGCAAGCTCGTGGGGCAACATCATGCAACTTCCTCGTCGCACAATAATGCGCTGGGCAGCGGGTGCTGCCGCTTTACCGATCGGGTCGTTTGTTGCAATTGCCGAGGATTATCCAAGTCGGCCGATCACTTGGGTGGTTCCTTTTCCCGTTGGCGGTCCCCAGGATACGCTCGCGCGCATTGTGACGGAGCGGATGAGTGGGTTGCTTGGGCAGCCAATCATCATTGAAAACGTCAGCGGTGCCGCTGGCAGCATTGGTGTTGGTCGCGTCGCTCGAGCGCCACCCGATGGTTATACGATTATTCAGGGCATCTGGAGCACGCATGTCGTCAATGGCGTCGTCTACAAGCTCTCTTACGACGTGTTCAACGATTTCGCACCGATCGCTCACGTGACGGACGCTTCGCAGATCGTGGTCGCAAGGAAATCTATGCCGGCCGACGACTTGCAAGATTTGATCGCATGGCTACGAGCAAACCCTGATAAGGCGTGGGCGGGTACTGCCGGTGCGGGAAGCCCGCAGCATATTTTTGGTTTACTCTTTCAGGAAGTCACCGGAACGCGCTTTGGTTTTGTACATTATCGCGGTGGTGCTCCCGCGACGCAGGATTTGGTGGGTGGGCGGGTCGATCTGATTATCGCTGCTACAGTCACTGCCATTCCGCAAGTCCGCGGTGGCACCATCAAAGCCTACGCCGTAACTTCCAAAACTCGGATGCCTGCGGCACCGGACATTCCGACGGTGGACGAAGCTGGATTGCCCACTTTCCATACGTCCATCTGGACCGGCGTTTGGGCGCCCAAGGGTACGTCGGCATCCGTGATCGGCAAAATCAATGCCGCCATTGTCGAGAGCTTGGCTGATGCAGCACTTCGCGCGCGGATCGAACAAATCGGCCCGGAGGTCGTTGCGCGCGAAGAGCAAACTCCGGAGGCGCTCGG
>Ga0310913_10000069_pt1 | contig 38036 bp, 35 predicted proteins | sample GREbulkMGOX082_FD_203447 | JGI IMG/M metagenome (GOLD analysis project Ga0310913, IMG submission 203447) | Lab enrichment of tropical soil microbial communities from Luquillo Experimental Forest, Puerto Rico - GRE.bulkMG.OX082 | ecosystem: Environmental > Terrestrial > Soil > Tropical forest >...
GGTAAAGCTGTCGACCGTGATTACATCGCCGACTGTGCAATCCGCTGGCGTACGATCATCCGGAAGACGCCGTATTGCACGGCGAATGCGGCGAGCTTGGCGCCGACCGCGCCGACGGAGACGAACCACGCCCAGGTCGCGAAATCGAAGCGCAGCGCAATGACCAGGTTGGCGAGGCCGAGCGCCGCCCGCAGGGCCGCCCAGGCGCAGCCCGCCGTGTATTCAGAGATCGCAAGCGAAAATTGGCTCCGAAAAGCGGCTTAGGGAGCAAGCAGGCGGCCGTGATCAGTCGCCCCCGAGGCGCCAGCGGCAACAGCGAAACGGCGCTCGGAAGTCTAGGAGACGCGCTTAGGTGGCGGTGATGTGAAGCGACCACTAAATAGGAAGTGGGCGCGCGCTTTCGCGTGGCGCTCGTTGCTCGACCCTCTCTCTGATTGGAGAGGGATTTTGTTGCGGTCAGGATCGGTCTGGATGCGCGATAACGGCTCTTCCACTACTCTTCCCGCCTCGGTCGGCGATACGCTCGCGTTGCTCGAAAGTGCTGACTACGTCGCCGATCGCAGCCTGGCGACGGCGGTTCATCTGGCGCTGCATCTGAACCGCCCGCTGTTTCTCGAAGGCGAGGCCGGGGTCGGCAAGACCGAGGTCGCCAAGGTGCTGGCGAGCGCACTGAAGCGCCGGCTCATCCGCCTGCAATGTTACGAGGGCCTCGACGTCGCGTCGGCTGTCTATGAATGGGATTACGCCCGCCAGATGATCGAGATCCGCCTCGCCGAGGCGGCCGAGCAGGATCGCGGCGAGATCGAAAGCACGATCTTCTCCGACCGGTTTCTGATAAAGCGTCCCCTGCTGCAGGCGCTGGAGCCCGATCTCGCCGGAGCGCCGGTTTTGCTGATCGACGAACTCGACCGCACCGACGAGCCGTTCGAGGCCTATCTGCTGGAGCTGCTCTCCGATTTCCAGGTGACGATCCCGGAGATTGGCACGATCCACGCCGAGCATCCGCCCGTCGTCGTCATCACATCGAACCGCACCCGCGAGATCCACGACGCATTAAAGCGGCGCTGTTTCTATTACTGGATCGATTATCCGAGCGCGGCGCGCGAGCTCGAGATCCTGAAACGCAAAGCACCGGGAGCCAGTGAGCACCTGTCGCGCGAGGTCGTCGGTTTTGTGCAGAAACTTCGCACAATGGACCTGTTCAAGCTTCCCGGGATCGCCGAGACGATCGACTGGACCGACGCCTTGATGCAACTCGATGTGCTCGAACTGACACCACATGCCATCAATGACACTCTGGGCGTGCTGCTCAAATACCAGGATGACATTGCCCGGCTGCACGGCAGTGAAGCCGCCCGCATTCTCGAGCAGGTCAAGGCCGAAGCCGCGACGATGGAGGCCTAATCCGGTGACAAGCGAGCCCCTCGCCGCTCCGCAGCGGCAGCGCGAGGGCCGGCTGCTCGCCAATCTGATGCATTTCGCGCGCACGTTGCGCGCAGCGGGCCTGCCGGTCGGGCCGGGCAAGGTCATCGATGCGGTCGATGCCATCAGAACCGTCGGGATTACCGACCGACGCGATTTCTACTGGACATTGCATGCGGTCTTCGTCAACCGCCCGGACCAGAGGCTGATTTTTGATCAAGCGTTCCACGTCTTCTGGCGCAACCCCGACCTCCTCAAAAAGATGATGGGCCTGGTCCTGCCCGAGATGCGGTTCGAGACCGCCGAGGATCAGGGCACCGCGATGGTTCGGCGGCTCGCAGAGGCGCTGCACCCGGATCTCGGCAATGAGGGCGAAGCCGAGGAGACTGAAACCGAGATCGACGCGGCGATGAGCTATTCCGACCGCGAGCAGCTGCGCGGCATGGATTTCGAGAAAATGTCGCTTGAAGAATTGGCGCGCGCGAAGGCTGCGATCGCGCGCCTGCGCCTGCCGGTGCAGGATGTGCCCACCCGCCGCTTTGCGCCCGACCGGCACGGCGCCCGTGCCGATCTCCGCGCGACGATGCGCGCCGCGCTGCGCTCGGGCGGCCTCATCGAGCTGAAGCGCCGCCGCCCGCGGCGGCGGCCGCCGCCGCTCGTGGTCTTATGCGACATTTCCGGCTCGATGAGCCGCTACAGCCGCATTTTCTTGCACTTCATGCATTCGGTCACGAACGACCGCGACCGCGTCTTCACCTTCGTGTTCGGCACGCGGCTGACCAACATCACCCGCCATCTGCGCCACCGTGATGTCGATCTGGCGCTCGAACGCGTGGCCGAGGCAGCGACCGACTGGTCGGGTGGAACGCGGATTGGACATGCGCTCGCCGATTTCAACCGGCTGTGGTCGCGGCGTATGCTCGGCCAAGGCGCGATCGTGCTACTGATCACCGACGGTCTCGATCGCGACGCGGGCGCGGGCCTGGCGCACGAAATGGACCGGCTGCACCGCTCGTGCCGGCGTCTGATTTGGCTGAACCCGCTGTTGCGCTACGAGGGTTTCGAGCCAAAATCTCTCGGAATGAAGGCAATGATGCCGCATGTCGACGAGTTCCGCCCGGTGCACAACCTCGAAAGCCTCGAAATGCTGATCGAGGTGCTCAGCGTCCCCAAAACGGGGCGCGGAACGGCGGCGTCGCGGGCCAATCAAGAAAGGGCAGCAGCATGAGCGATACGGCGGAAATCCTCGAGCAGGCAGCGCGCTGGCGCGAAGCAGGCTCGGGTGTGGCGCTGGCGACCGTCGTCACCACCTGGGGCTCCTCGCCGCGCCCGGTCGGCGCCAAGCTCGCGGTCGACGACAAGGGTGCGATGGTCGGCTCGGTCTCGGGCGGCTGCGTCGAGGGTGCGGTGGTCAACGAGGCGCTCGAAGTGATCCGCGACGGCATGCCGCGGCTTCTCGATTTTGGCGTCAGCAACGACCAGGCCTGGGAGGTCGGGCTCGCTTGCGGCGGCAAAATCCAGATTTTTGTCGAGCGTGTCGAATGAAGGGGCGCATTCTCGACCATGTCGTGGCGGCGGCGCGCGATCACCGCTCTGTCGCGCTCGCGACCGGTCTTGCTACCGGCGCGCAGTTGCTGCTCGACGGCGAGCAGGTCGAGGGCGATCTGGCGCTCGATGGTGCGACGCTCGACAAGGTGCGCGAAGCTTGGCGGGGCGGCCGCAATCGGACCATCGAGACGACGGCAGAGCCTGTATTCGTGGAGTTGCTAACCCCGCCGCATCGCTGCTTTATCGTCGGCGCGGTGCACATCGCCCAGCCGCTGGCAAAGATGTTGGTCATGACCGATTACGCGGTGACGGTCATCGACCCGCGCGAGTCCTTCGCGACAGAAGCCCGCTTTCCCGGAATCGAGATGACCTCGGAGTGGCCTGACGAAGCGCTCGAACGGCTGAAGCCGGACCGCGGCTCGGCAGTCGTCGCCTTAACCCACGACCCAAAGCTCGACGACCCGGCCCTGGCGGCTGCGTTGCGCTCGGACTGCTTCTACATCGGCGCGCTCGGCTCGCGCCGCAACCACGCCGGCCGCTGTGCACGTCTCAAGGAACAGGGGTTTACCGAGGGTGACGTCGCACGCATCCACGGGCCGATCGGATTGGCGATCGGTGCAATATCGCCGGCGGAGGTGGCGGTATCGATCGTGGCGCAGATGACCCAAATCCTCCGGAAGGGCGAGAACGCGGAGGCGGCATGAAGTTCGGCGAGGTCCCCGTCGCCGAGGCCGAAGGCGCGACTCTCGCCCATAGCTTGAAGCTCGGGACGACTGCGCTCAAGAAAGGACACGTTCTTTCCCGCGCCGACATCGATGTCATCGCTTCCAGCGGCTTGTCGGCGATCACGGTGGCGCGGTTGGACCCGGGCGATGTTGGCGAGAACGAGGCGGCGCAACGCGTCGCGGCAGCGGTTGTGGGTCCCGGGATCACGGCGGCCGCGCCGTTCACCGGCCGCGTTAATCTTCACGCCGCAGCCCATGGGCTGCTCGTCTTCGACCGCGACCGGCTCGACCGTTTCAATCTCGTCGATGAGGCAATCACGCTCGGGACATTAACGCCTTTCACGGTCGTCGAGCCCGGACAGATGGCCGCCACGGTCAAGATCATCCCGTTCGCCGCGCCCGAAGCGGCGGTCAAAGTCTGCGTCCAAGCTGCCATTGCCGAGGGTCCGCTACTTCGGGTCGCGCCGTTCCGGGCGCTGTCGGTCGGTCTGGTGCAAACCCGGCTTCCGGGCCTCAAGGAGAGCATCCTCGACAAGACCCGGCAGGTGACTGATGCCCGGCTGACGGCGCTCGGTTGCCATCTCGCCCTCGAAGAACGCTGTGCTCATGCAACGGTGGAACTCGCCTCGCGCATTCGCGGTGCGATGGGCGACGGAATCGACCTGCTCCTCATTCATGGTGCTTCGGCGATCCTCGACCGTCGCGACGTGATCCCAGCGGCGATCACCGCCGCCGGAGGACAAGTCGACCACTTCGGAATGCCGGTCGATCCCGGCAATCTGTTGCTCCTCGGCCATGTCGGAGATCGCGTGGTGCTCGGATTGCCGGGGTGTGCCCGCTCACCCAAGGTCAACGGTTTCGACTGGGTGCTCGAACGGCTTGTCGCCGGATTGCCGGTCAGGTCGGCCGAGATCATGCGGATGGGCAGCGGCGGCCTTCTGGCCGAGATCCCGTCGCGCCCGTTGCCGCGCGCCGAGGCCAAACCGGAGCCCGAGAAAAAGGAGGCGAAGGTGGGTGGCCCACGGATCGGTGCCGTGCTTCTCGCTGCCGGGCGATCAACCCGGATGGGCGGCGTCAACAAACTGCTTTCCGAGATTGACGGCGTGCCGATGGTCACGCGTGTCGCCCAACGGCTGCTCGCGTCGAAGGCGCGCCCGATCATCGCCGTGCTCGGGAACCAGGCAGACAAGATCGACGCGGTGCTCGGCAAATTGCCGGTCGAACGTGTGCGCAATCCCGACTTCGCCGACGGCCTCTCGACCTCGCTCAGGCGTGGCGTTGTCGCACTGCCGCCCGATCTCGACGGGGCGTTGATCTGCCTCGGCGACATGCCGTTGATTTCCGGCCGGCACATCGACCGCCTGATCGCCGCGTTCAACCCGATCGAAGGCCGCGCAATCATCGTCCCGACCCGGCGCGGCAAACGCGGCAACCCGGTGCTATGGTCGAAACGGTTCTTTCCCGAGATGGCCGAGCTCGGCGGCGATGTCGGCGCCAAGCACCTGATCGGCGAGCACGCCGAGCTCGTCGGCGAGGTCGAGATGGACGACGACGCCATCTTGGTCGACATCGACACACCTGAGGCGCTCGATGCCGTGCGGCAAAAGCGAAGGCCCGCTGTGGAGGCAGCCTGCTAGGGAGGACGGAAAGATGGACAGCGTGCGTGATCCGGTACCGTTCCGGCCGTACCAGGCAGGGACGCAGCCGCCCTATGACGCCCCCGCCTACGGCAGCACTCATAAGCGGCATCCGCGGGAAAGCTTGGTGCCGTTGCCGCACACGATCACCGAGGTCACCGGTCCGCGTTTCAGCCCGGCTTTGTTTCCGCCAATCCTCGACCTGTCGGTCCTGAACGGCAAAGCGGCGCTGGGCGAGCGCATCATCGTGCACGGCCGGATCACCGACGAGGACGGCCGAGCGATCCCCCGCGCGATCGTCGAGATCTGGCAGGCCAACGCGTCTGGTCGCTACCAGCATCCGGGTGATCAACACGATGCGCCGCTCGACCCCAATTTTTGCGGCGAGGGCCGCGTCTATACCGACGACGACGGCTGCTACCGGTTCACGACGATCAAGCCCGGCGCCTATCCGTGGCGCAATCATCACAATGCGTGGCGGCCGAACCACATCCACTCCTCGTTCTTCGGGACCGGTTTTGCCGCGCGGCTGATCACGCAGATGTATTTTCCCGGCGACCCCGCTGCTTGAACTCGATCCGGTTTTCTTGTCGGTGCCCGACCTGGCCGCCCGCAATCGCCTCATCTGCGAGCTCGACATGAGTGTCACCGAACCCGAATGGGCGCTGGGTTATCGGTTCGACGTCGTGCTGCGCGGTCGAGAAGCGACGCCGATGGAGGGCTGAACTGTGCCGAGTGCCACGAGCGGCCAAACCATCGGTCCATTCTGGCATCTGATCGAGCATCCGGAATGGGCCGATCTGACGCGGTTCGGCGCGTCCGGTACGCGAATGACGTTGATCGGATCCGTCGTCGACGGCGACGGCAATCCGGTCACCGATGCCGCGGTCGAGGTGTGGCAATCAGATCCGCCCGCCGATGATCGCTTTCCGGGCTTTGGCCGATCTCGCACCGACGAGCGGGGCGAATTCCATTTCACCACGGTGAAGCCGGGGCCGGTGGCGGGCCGCGGCAACACGCAGCAGGCGCCCCATTTCGCGATCGCCCTCCATGTCCGAGGGCTCCTGAAGGGGCTCGTGACCCGCGCCTATTTTGCCGGCGACCCCCTCAACGAGACCGACCCGCTGTTATCCTCGATCGAGGACCCGACCCGCCGCGCCACGCTGACTGCCCGCCCGGACGGCCCGGCAGGCTGGTGACTCGACATCCGCCTGCAGCGCGGGCCGTACAACGAGGTCGAAACTGTCTTCCTCGACGTTTGAGCGGCTACTTCAGCGTGTTGTGGATCAGGTAGTCGGCGTAATCGGTCGGCTTCAGCTTGATCTCGGTGCGGTCGCCTTCGCCCGCCAATGCCCGCGTCACGATAATGTGATTGCGGATCCGCTCGGGAGTGAGCCGGAAGACGCCGGCGGCCCCCTTGAGCTTGGGGTAGAGATTGGGATCGATCATCCGCTCCTTGCGTCCAAGCCGCTCGATCGCCTCGGGCTCGCTGGGACCCTCGATTGCTGTCTTGCGCACAATGGCCCAATCGGTTTCACCGGCCCAGCCCGCGGCCGCGAGCGGCCTTGGATCACCATCGCAGATCCCGACCTTGTAGACATTTTTGCCCAGGCCGACATCCGACGCCCAGCGGCTCAGCTTGGTGCTGCGCGCGACGTAAAGAATCGCCATTTGCTGCCTCCGAATGCGATCCCCGACGGAATACCCGCGAGCTGTTAATCGTTACCCAGTCGTCATCGCCTCTTAAGCCAAAACACCGGAAGCGCGCCATGCCGATGCTCATTGGAGCTGCCACCGCTGCGTCGACTTTGATGAGCCTGGCGCTCGGGCAGATCAATACCGGCTTCGAGGCGTTGGGGGTGCTCCTCGCCGCGGTTGTTTTGATGACACTGCGGCTGGAGTAACCGCTCCGGAAAGCCCGCCTCCAGTCCAAAGTGCGTTAGTCTTCAGCCCCAATAGCGGCCGCTGCTGCCGATCGCGACGACGACGAGGCCGAGGACGAGGTTGATCGTGACGATCATGCGGATCTGGGAGAGCTGCCGTCCGCCCTCGGCCCAGTCCTGGCGCGCCACCGCGGCGCCAAACCGGCGCCACGGTGCAAAATAGAGGTGGAAGAACAGCAACATCATCAGGATGCCGATCCCCATCATCAGCTGGACATACAGCCCGATCCGGCTGAAACCGCCGAAGACGGCGAACACCATCCCAACCCCGCTTGCGAGCAGCAACACGATCGCCGCGATGACCCAGGCAAAGAACCGGCGGAGGGTTTGCGACCAGAGCATGAGGCGAGGTCCGGACTCGAGCAAGATGGCAGCCGGACGCAGCGCTTGATGGGCGAAAAACATGCCGCCGACCCATACGACTGCAGAAAGCGAATGCAGGATCAGCGCCACTGTTGCGATCGCGTTTGTCCCGGTCATTCCTTAGCCGCCATAGGCGGGGCTTTTGCGGGCAAGTCCGCCGAATAGGTCGAGCATGCGTTCGCGCCAGGCTGCGACCGGGTCGTCGGGAGCCAGAAGCTCAAAATCGCTGATCGCGCGCGCCCACTGAAACGCGCCGAAGACGATGTAATCGGCATAAGCGGGGCTAGTACCGGCGAGAAAGTTCTGGCGCTCGAGGGTGCGGCGCAGCGGGATCAGGTTCTCGCGGAAGGCCGGCAATCGCGCCTCGCGGTCTTTGACCACCTCCTCGAGCGGCTTACCGAACCGCTCTTCGCGCGACCGCCTGAAATAGGCTTGGTCCGCAGGCCCGATATGGCGGTGGATGTCGAGCACGACAAATCCAATGATGCCAGGGTGAAGAACGATTTCGGTCCAATTCTGCACGAACCGGGTCAAGGCGCGGCCGATGTCGTTCCGGAACAGCGCGGGGCGGTCCGGGTAGCGGCTTTCGAGGTAGTCCGCGATCGTCGAAGAGTCGTGCACCACCTCGCCGTCGTCGACGATTACCGGTACCCGCCCTTCATTCGGCTGCGGCAAGCTGTGTTTTTCCGTGAACCGCCAGGGCACGGTTTCGACTTCGAGCTCCTTATGCGCGAGCGCCATGCGGGTGCGCCAGCAAAACGGGCTGAACCGCCGGCCCGCCTCGGCGCCGGCGAGGTCGTAGAGCGTGATCGACATGGTTTCCTCCCTCCTCGCTGGGATCGACGCCCACTATGGCTTGCTCCCGGCGCCCCGGAAAGCCTCGACGTCATCGCCTTCACCTTCGAAGCCGCCCAGCTTAGAGCGCTCCCGATTGGCACGAGTATTGCGGTAAGTCTCGCTACATTGCTCGATATTTCAAAGGTGAAAAGTGGCGGATCTCGGGTTTACCGAGGAACAGAAACAATATCTAGCGGGATTTATCTCTGCGCTCATCGAAAAACACCGCGCGGAGTTGCCTACCGCTTCGCCATCAATTCAAACTGATGCACAAACCGCCGGCAATGCGGCACGCGAACACCGGTTACGGGACCCTGCCTATATTCATTTGGAGGCGCAGGACCGGTGGTTGAAAGCCGAAGGGAAGTTGGTGCAGAAGAACTTGCCAAGCGGGCGAAGCACCCGTTCGATATGTGGGACGAGATGGCGGTGGCCTTGCGCTGGCGGGTAAGAGTCCGCTGATCATCAATGTCGCCGCCGCTAAGATGAATGCCCCGGCCCTGGAGCTCGTCGCCCGTGCGATGCTGTGCAACTGGTTCGTTTGCCTCGCCATCTGGAAGGATACCGCGAAGTGCATCGCGATCTTCTGGTGTCTCTACGCTTTCATCGCCAGCGGCTTTGAGCACTCGGTAGCCAATATGACTCTCTTGTCGATCGCGCTTCTCGCCGAGCATCCGGCCACCGTCACTCTTGCTGGCTTGGGTTGGAACCTGCTCTGGGTGACGATCGGCAACGCCATCAGCGGCGCGGGGATCGTGGGGCTCGGCTATTGGGCAGCATCCCGCATACCGATCGTGGCCGAGCGATCGGCGCAACTGGCCGCCGCCGAATAGGGTCACGCGGCGGGCCCGCTCTCCTCGTCCCGGCCAGCATCGTGCTATAATCGGGCGGTGACGCGGGGAGAGTTGGCGTGCCCACCGTTTTTGTGCTGAACGGCCCTAACCTCAACTTGCTCGGTGTGCGGGAGCCCGCGGTCTATGGGCACGACACGCTTGGCGACATCGAGGAACGCTGTACCGCTCGTGCCGCGGCGCTGAACCTGCAGATAGATTTCCGGCAGACCAATCATGAGGGCCAGCTCGTCGACTGGATCCAGGAAGCGCGCGAATCGGCCGACGGGATCGTTCTCAATGCGGGAGCGCTGACCCATACCTCGGTTGCGGTGTTGGACGCGCTCTCCGCCGCCGATTTGACGGTGATCGAAGTGCACCTATCGAATATTTTCCGGCGCGAGAGCTTCCGCCATCACTCTTATGTCAGCCTTGCGGCCAACGGAGTGATCTGCGGGCTGGGCCCGCAGGGTTACGAGTTGGCGCTCGAAGCGATCGCCGCTATGATCGAAGGCGAATCGGGCGAGGCCGATCGGTGAAAATCGGCGGTCGCCGCCCGCCCTTTCCAGACGCTGAACTGATCCGCAGCCTGGCCGCGCTGCTCACCGAAACCGGCTTGACCGAGATCGAGTATGCAATCGGCGATCGCCGCATCCGCGTCGCCCGGACGCCCGGCGCGCCGGCTACGACGCCGCTTGCGCCGGCGCAGCCCCACGCCACATCTCTCGAGCATCCCGGGGCGGTGAAGGCGCCGATGGTTGGAACCGCCTACCTCGCGCCGCAACCGGGCGACCCGCCCTTTGTCCGCCTTGGCGACATCGTGGCCGAAGGACAGCCGCTCTTGATCATCGAGGCGATGAAGGTCATGAACCAGATCCGCGCCCATCGGCCAGGCCGCGTCGCGCAGATCCTCGTCGCCGACGCTCAGCCGGTCGAATATGGCGCCACCCTTATGCTGATCGAGTGATTCTCCCTGGGCCATGTTCGAGAAGGTTCTGATCGCCAATCGCGGTGAGATAGCGCTGCGCATTCACCGCGCCTGCCGCGAGATGGGGCTCCAAACCGTCGCGGTTCATTCGACCGCCGACGCCAACGCGATGCATGTGCGTCTCGCCGACGAGAGCGTCTGCATCGGCCCGCCGCCGGCGCGCGACAGCTATCTGAACGTCCCGGCGATCCTTTCTGCGGCGGCGATCACCGGCGCGGATGCGATCCACCCCGGCCTTGGTTTTTTGGCCGAGAACGCCGAGTTCGCCGCCACCGTCGAGGAACACGGGTTCGCCTTCATCGGCCCGTCGCCCGAGCATATCCGGTTGATGGGGAACAAGGTCTCGGCCAAAGAGACCGCCCGCCGCCTCGGCATCCCGACGGTGCCGGGCTCCCGCGGCTCTGTGCGCGATGTTGCGGCAGCCGAGGCGGCGGCGCGCGAAATCGGCTATCCGGTGTTGATCAAGGCCACCGCGGGCGGCGGGGGTCGCGGCATGCGGGTAGCGCGCAATGCCGCAGAACTGGCTTGCCTGCTGCCGATCGCCCAGACCGAGGCGGCCTTGTTCTTCGGCTGCGGCGAGGTCTACCTCGAGCGTCACCTCGACCGGGCTCGGCACATCGAGGTCCAGATCCTGGGCGATGGCGGGGGCGGCGCCATTCATCTCGGCGAGCGCGACTGCTCGCTACAGCGCTCGCATCAAAAGGTGCTCGAGGAAACCCCCTCTCCGGCGCTCAACCGAGACGAGCGGGAGCGGCTCGGCGCGCTCGCTGCTGCTGCCGTCGGCGAGCTCGGATACAAGGGCGCCGGCACCCTCGAATTCCTATATCAGGACGGTAAGTTCTACTTTATCGAGATGAATACGCGCTTGCAGGTCGAACACCCGATCACCGAGATGATCAGCGGCATCGACATCGTCCGCGAGCAGCTGCGCATCGCCGCTGGGGGAACCCTCGATTTCCGGCAAGCCGACGTCAGGTTGTGCGGTCACGCCATCGAATGCCGCATCAATGCCGAGAACCCCAACACGTTCCGACCCTGTCCCGGCCGGGTGTCGGACTATCACGCCCCGGGTGGGCTGGGCGTCCGCGTCGACAGCGCGCTTTATCACGGCTACGAGGTGCCGCCCCATTACGACAGTCTGGTCGCGAAGTTGATCGTGCACGGCAAGAGCCGCAACGAGTGCCTGATGCGGCTGCGCCGGGCGCTCGACGAATATGTGATCGAGGGGATCGAGACGACGATCCCGCTGCATCAGCGGCTCACCGCCGCCGCCGAGTTTATCGACGGCGATTACGACGTCCACTGGCTGGGCCGTTTCGTCAAGTCTTCGTCGTGACCGGCGGCAAGGTTTGTTTCGGCTGACCCCCGAGCTTCTGCTTGCCGCCTATGCCGACGGGGTATTTCCGATGGCGGAAACAGCCGACGAGAAGGAGCTGTTCTGGGTCGATCCGCGGCGCCGAGGCATCCTGCCGCTCGACTCGTTTCACGTGCCGCGGCGGCTGCGCCGGGCGGTGCGGCATGGCGGGTTCGAGATCCGCTGCGATACAGCCTTCGAAGAGGTGATCCGCGGCTGTGCCGATGCGACCGAAAAGCGTCCGAACACTTGGATCAACGAAGAGATTGTGCGTCTCTATGCGGCGTTGTTCGCCCGCGGCGCGGCGCACAGCGTCGAAGCGTGGTGCGAAGGCACGCTGGCCGGCGGGTTGTATGGCGTTTCTCTGGGTGCCGCCTTCTTTGGCGAGAGCATGTTCAGCCGGGTTACCGACGCGAGCAAAGTCGCCCTGGTCCATCTGGCAGCGCGGTTGCGGCTCGGCGGCTATCGCCTCCTCGACACGCAGTTTCTGACGGCGCATCTGGCTCGCTTCGGCGGGATCGAAATCAGCCGCGCTCGCTATCATCGGCTGCTCGCCGACGCGCTTACCTATCGCGCCTTCTTCCCGGCGGCGCTGCCCGAGGCGGTACGTGGCGATCCGCTTGCCGCCCTGCAATCGAGCAAAACGATATCGTAGACGGGATGCTCGAGCGCAGACAGCGCCGGGCTCGCCGCAAACATCCAGCCGCTGAAGAGCCGGTTCGCGACCTTCTCGCCCGGGCGCAACTCATCGATCTCGACAAACGCCGCGCTCTCAGGCGGCTCCTCCGGCGGGTTCTTCTCGCAGTCGCGGACACGAATCGACAAAGTGCCGAAATGCAGCGACGCGCCGACCTGCGCCTCGAGTTTCGAGACGCGCGCGGTGATCTTGTCGAGCCCCTCGAGGATCGCCACCGGCTCGGCGATCGTCTCGCCGAGCGCTAAACCTGGGAGGCCCGCAACTATCGCGGCCAGAAGTAAGCCCCTCACCCCGACCCTCGCCCGCCTGCGGAGGAGGGAATGGGAGGCAGCTGTGAGGGGCTGCGCCTGCCGATCACTTGTGGTACGGATTGACGATCCCGGTGACGATCTCGGCCAGAACCTCGCGCACCTGGGTCTCGTCGCATCCCATCAGGACCGCATCTTCGAGCGCTTCCTGAGCGAGCTCGCGCAGTTCTGCGAGGTTCTCATTCAGCACCTTGATCTTTTCGACGCAAGAAACCGGTTCGCCCTCCGGCGTCCTCCAGATCGGGAATTCTATGTCTTTGCCACCGGACATGTTGTCCTCTATTTGGGAGCGCTCTGCGGAGCCTCACCCTCGCCCGGCTTCTTCTGGCCGCCCGGCTGTGAAAAGATCATCTGACCGATCAGATTTTCGAGGCTGGCGGGCGACTGCGTATATTTGATCCGGCCGCCCGGCGGAATCGTCTGCTCCTCGCCGCCGGGCACCAGCGACATGTATTGATCGCCGAGGAGACCGTTGGAGACGATTTCCGCCACCGTGTCCTCCGGCAATTTATAAGCCGGGTTGATGTTCATCCGCACGGTTGCGAGAAACGTCTTGGGATCGAGGCTCTCCGATACGACCGAGCCGACCTTGACGCCGGCAATGCGCACGTCGCTGCCGTCGCGGAGCGCACCAACCCGTTCGAACTGCGCCGTCACCTGGTATCCCTGCACCGCCCGTACTTGGCTTGTCGTATAGGCGAAGAACAAAAACAGGGCTGCCACGACGAGCACAACGGCGCCCATCACCGTTTCGATGACATTTCCGCTCATATTACGCGCTGCCGCGTTATTCGGGGGTCCACGGTTCGTAGTCCCCGGTGGCCGGGGCCCGCTGGCCGCCGCGACGGATCGAGCCGCGCGGGAAATAGGCAAAAGGCGTACCGGTCATGTTTGGCTGGTGCGGCTTTTCCCAGGGGTACCGCGGACGGTCGGCGCGCGGCAATTCGTCGACCGTGTGGTGCAGCCAAGCATGCCATTCAGGCGGTACCTTCGATCCTTCCGGCTCGCCATTATAGATGACCCAGCGCTTCTCGCGGCTGGTCCGGCCCCCGCCGCGCCGCAGCGGCTTAGCGCCGCGCTCGCGGTAATAGCGGTTACCGTACGGATCGGTGCCGACCAGCTCGCCGCGAAACCAAGTTAGCAGGCGCGTGCCGAGCGTCATCGCTTCATCCATGCCTCTTCCTCGTCGCGGTGCGGGTTTATCGCACCGCTTGCGGCCGGGCGTAAAGCGTTGCCATCCCGCAACATATGGTGTGGTTTCGAAGGGCCGCCTACGAAATCGATTGCCGATCCGATGTGCATTCCCTAGATTTAGTGGTCCGCGCGAGTTGAGCAACTACGTCTGGCTAGGGGTCGGGGGAGAGGAATGCACATCGCACGCTTTTATACGACCGCCGGCCGGGACCCATACGCGACGGTTCCGTTCCGGACCGCAAGCAGCGAGATCCGCAATCCTGACGGCTCTGTCGTTTTCCAGGCGGAGAGTATCGAGGTCCCCGCCGAGTGGAGCCAGGTCGCCTGCGACATCCTTGCGCAAAAATACTTTCGCAAGGCCGGAGTACCCGCCCGCCTGACGTCCGTCGCCGAAGAAGGGGTTCCACCATGGCTATGGCGCCGCGAGGCCGACACCGCGGCTCTCGCAGCGCTGCCGGAACCGACGCGCTACGGTGCCGAGACGAGCGCCCGCCAAATCTTCGATCGTCTCGCCGGGACTTGGGCCTATTGGGGCTGGAGGGGCGGCTATTTCGATACGGAGGAAGACGCCCACGCGTTCTACGACGAGATCCGCCTGATGCTCGCCCGCCAGATCGGCGCGCCCAATTCGCCGCAATGGTTCAACACGGGGCTTTATTGGGCCTACGGCATCGATGGTCCGGCGCAGGGCCATTACTTTGCCGATCACCGGACCGGCGAAGTGCGCGCTTCGGAGAGCGCCTACGAGCACCCGCAGCCGCACGCCTGCTTCATCCAGTCCGTTGCCGACGATCTCGTCAACGAGGGCGGGATCATGGATCTCTGGGTGCGCGAGGCGCGTCTCTTCAAATACGGCTCGGGCTCAGGCTCGAACTTCTCGAAGATTCGCGGCGACGGCGAGCCGCTGTCAGGCGGTGGCCGCTCCTCGGGGCTGATGAGCTTCCTGCGAATCGGCGACCGGGCCGCCGGCGCGATCAAATCCGGCGGCACGACGAGACGCGCCGCCAAGATGGTCATCGTCGACATCGATCATCCCGACATCGAGGCCTTCATCGACTGGAAGGTCGTCGAGGAGCAAAAAGTCGCCGCTCTCGTCGCCGGCTCCAAGCTCGCCGCTAGGCATTTGAACCAGATCATGGCGGCATGCCGCGAGCCTACCCCGGCGGAGGCCGGGGGCGCCGAGCCGGCGCAAAACCCGGCGCTCAAACGCGAAATCCGCGCTGCCCGCCGAGCGATGATCCCGGAGAGCTACATCCAGCGGGTCATCCAGTTCGCGCGACAGGGCTACACTGCGATCGACTTCCGCACCTACGACACCGATTGGGATTCCGAGGCCTATCTGACCGTCGCCGGGCAAAACTCGAACAACTCGGTGCGGGTCTCTAACGTCTTCCTCAAGCGGGTAGAGGCGGATGGCCCATGGCATCTGACGCGGCGTACCGACGGGGCAATCGCCAAGGCTGTAAGCGCGCGCGAGCTGTGGGACCGTATCGGCTATGCCGCGTGGGCGTCGGCGGATCCCGGGCTGCAATTCGATACGACGATCAACGAGTGGCACACCTGCCCCGAGAGCGGCCGGATCAACGCCTCGAACCCGTGCTCGGAATACAATTTCCTCGACGACACGGCGTGTAATCTTGCTTCGCTCAATCTCATGGCGTTCCGCCGTGAGGATGGTTCGTTCGATGTTATCGCCTTCGATCACGCCGTGCGGCTGTGGACGATCGTACTCGAAATTTCGGTGCTAATGGCACAGTTCCCCTCCAAGGAGATTGCACGCCGGTCTTACGATTTTCGCACTTTGGGGCTCGGCTACGCCAATTTGGGCGGGCTCTTGATGTCGATGGGCATACCCTATGACAGCGCCGCCGGCCGCGCGTTGGGGGGCGCCGTCACCGCATTGATGACCGGGTCGAGTTATGCCACCTCGGCGGAGATGGCGGGCGAGCTCGGCGCCTTCCCTGGTTATGCCGAGAACCGCGAGGCGATGTTGCGGGTCATCCGCAACCATCGCCGCGCGGCCCATGGCGGGAGCGGCGGGTATGAGGGCCTGTCGATCCTGCCGGTGCCGCTCGACGCGGCGAATTGCCCCGATGCCGATCTCGCTGCGGCGGCGCGGTGCAGCTGGGATACGGCATTGGCCCTCGGCGAGCGGCACGGCTTCCGCAACGCGCAGGCGACGGTGCTCGCGCCGACCGGCACGATTGGGCTCGTCATGGATTGCGACACCACCGGCATCGAGCCCGATTTCGCGCTCGTCAAATTCAAGAAGCTCGCGGGCGGCGGCTATTTCAAGATCATCAACCGCGCCGTCCCGGAGGCGCTGAGGGCGCTCGGCTATGATGAGGCCGAAATCGCCGCGGTCGAGCGTTATGCGTTGGGCCACGGCACACTCGAGGGTGCACCGGCGATCAATCACGAAAGCCTGAGGGAGAGGGGGTTCGACGACCGAGCGCTCGCCGCAGTCGAGGCGGCGCTGGCGACCGCATTCGACATCAAGTTCGCGTTCAACAAATGGACGCTGGGGGAAGAGTTTTGCATCGGGGGGCTGGGGATCGCGCCGGGCACGCTTGATGATCCGGCCTTCGATCTGTTGGCGGCGCTCGGCTTCGCCCGGGCCGAGATCGACGCCGCCAACAGCTTCTGTTGCGGGGCGATGACCCTCGAAGGCGCGCCGCATTTTTTGAGGCCCGAGCACTTGGCCGTCTTCGACTGCGCCAATCCATGCGGCCGCATTGGCCGCCGCTGTCTGTCGGTCGAGAGCCATATCCGCATGATCGCAGCGGCGCAGCCCTTTATCTCGGGGGCGATCTCGAAGACGATCAACATGCCGAACAGCGCCGCGGTAGAGGACTGCAAGGATGCCTACATGCTGTCCTGGCGTCTTGGCCTCAAGGCGACCGCGCTCTACCGCGACGGCTCGAAACTGTCGCAGCCCTTGGCCTCGAGCCTCTTTGGCGACGACGAGGACGCCGAGGAGCAGGCGGAGGAGCTATTCGCGCTGTCGCCGGCGGCGCGTGCCCCGCTCGTCGCGGAGCGGATCGTCGAACGGCTTGTCGAGCGGGTCGTCGAACGCCGACGCAGCGAGCGGCGGAGCTTGCCCAACCGCCGAAAGGGCTACACGCAGAAGGCCTCGGTCGGCGGCCACAAGATCTATTTGCGCACCGGCGAATACGAGGACGGCTCGCTGGCGGAAATCTTTATCGACATGCACAAGGAGGGCTCCGCCTTCCGCTCGCTGATGGATTGCTTTGCGATCGCGATCTCGCTGGGACTGCAATATGGCGTGCCGCTCGAGCGGTTCGTCGACCAGTTCACTTTCACCCGCTTCGAGCCCTCGGGGGTCGTGGAGGGCAACGACACGATCAAGATGGCGACTTCGATCCTCGACTACATTTTCCGCGAGCTGGCGATCTCCTACCTCGACCGCGGCGACCTCGCCCATATTCAACCCGGCGACCTGTTGCCCGACACAGTCGGCAAAGGAGAGGCCGAATCGAACCTGATGCGCCGCGCCGCCTCCAACGGTTTCATGCGCAACAAGCTGACGGTGCTCGATGGCGGCGCGGGCCGGCTGCCGGACATGGACGGTGCCCTCGCACTCTCATCGATGCCGGCCGAGGATCTCCGCCTCGAGCGCATCCGCGCCGCCCGCCTCAAGGGCTACGAAGGCGACAGCTGCGAAGAATGCGGCAACTTCACGCTGATCCGCAACGGCACCTGCCTCAAATGCGACACCTGCGGCGCCACCAGCGGCTGCAGCTGAAAGATGCTCCTCTCGTCGGCAGATGCCCCTGATTTGTGCTCGGTCGCGTTGCCCGGCGGTTCATTCTGGCCAAAGCTGCTCGTGGCAGCGCTCCGCCTCGTTCGCAGCGTCTTGGTCTTCGCTCGCGGCGGGCGACGTCCGAAGCTCGTGTTTGACAGGGTTACCGCGGTAGATGGTCGTCGCGCGTTCCAACGATGGTTTCGCTTCGCTCAACCCGCGACCACGACTACTACCAAAGCGCGGTGCGCTGCGTTACGCATTACGCTTCCGAAATGGCCGCGCTCTCATCGCGAAAGGCGGGGCTGGGATGGGCATCCTTACAAACGATATGCGGCGAGTGGTCGAGGAGCAGCAGCTCGGGTTCGTCGCCACTGTCTGCCCTGACGGCACGCCCAATCTCTCGCCGAAGGGGACTACTGCCGTATGGGACGATGATCACCTGATCTTCGCCGATGTCTGTTCGCCGCCGACCATCGCGAACCTACGACATAACCCGGCGATCGAGATCAATGTCGTCGACACGCTGAGCCGAAAGGGCTTTCGCTTCAAGGGGTGGCCGCGATCTTCAACTCGGGCCCGCGGTTCGACGGATTGCTCACCTTCTATACCATGCGGGGATCCACCACGCCGAAGCACCACATCGTCCTGGTGAAGGTCGAGCGGGCGGCGCCGTTGGTATCGCCGGCCTATGATCAAGGCCAGACAGAGCCACAGATAACGAATCACTGGCGCCGCTACTGGGAGAGGCTGTGGGATCGGCGGCTCGGCCCGTCCTGAAAGCCTGAGTACCCTTCGAACACCATAGGGCGGGCAGGCAGAACTTAGTCCGCCTCCTCCGCGCGGGTAGCTGGGGCGGAAGTCGCTGTCCCGCTTCCACCGTACAAATCGAGCGGGCCTCTTGATAGAACGTATAGAGAACGCATATGCGAGTGTCGTTTATCCTGGAGCATTCCTGATGCCAGCAATTGCCGACGGCTCGGATTTCGCCGTCCTGTTATCACCTATTCCCGGACGTCAAATTCAGGAATTTCAACAGGTTGGTCCTGATCCCTTCTCGTTTCGCGCGCACACGCGCGAGAGCAAGGCAAGGTCCCGTACCCGGCACGGATGACAGCACCACACTTGCGCTCCCACGCAAAAGAACACCCGGAAACAGTAAGAGAACAGCGGGCGGTTTGCTGTTTTTTCGTCGGCCAAGCTGTCGGCGGCCCAGGATTTCCGCAGCGAACGAGAAGCGCTCGCTGTCAATTCGCTGCCAAAACAGCGAAAACAGCGAGAAGGCAATGCCTTCTATAACGCTTGGCCTGCTCCGTCGGAACGTACGCCCGGTTCGAGTTCGGCCGTGGCCTCGGCGATGAGATCGCTGGCATCTCCCCGATCTCGGCCAGGGTTTCGCGGTAGAAGACCATCCCACCCTGGATCGCTGCCTTGGCTGCCGCGGGCAACCACCCCCGATGGTCTGCACGAGCAGCGGCCCCAAGAGGATGGCCCCGACCCCGATCGCGAGAACCCGCCGCGAGATTGCCTTTGAATATGTCTTCGATCAGCGCCATTGATCGCTCTGTCAGACTAGGCGTCGAGCGCAGCGTGCCGTCTCACCGTAGCTCTCTCACATCAAGGATCACCGCAGCCAACCTGCCCGACATCGAGCGCGTTTCGCCCACTTCCCGTCCTCTGGCGATGTCGGTAACAAGCGCAACGCATCTTCAACGCCGCGCGCTGCGCCGAAATCGCGCCATTGCCACCGCTCTCCTCGTGGTGATGGCCGCGCTGTTCGTCGCCACGACACTGGTGCGCCAGCCCGGGTTCTGGATCCTGCTCGTGCGCGCAACTGCCGAAGCCGCCGTCGTCGGAGCGCTCGCTGATTGGTTCGCGATCACCGCCCTCTTCCGACACCCGCTCGGCCTGCCGATCCCGCACACGGCGATCGTGCCGAAAAACAAGGACCGGATCGGGGAAGGACTGGCGGGCTTCATCGAGCATAATTTTCTGACGCCCGAGATCGTCAGGGCAAAGCTGCGATCGATCGATCTGGCGCGGCTCCTTGCCGAATGGCTCTCGTCGCCGGTGACGGCCGATGCCGTCGCTGTTCGCCTCGTCCGGATGATGCCGCATTTGCTTGCCGCCGTTGATGTCCGCGAGTTTCAGGAGTTTATTGGCAAATCGCTTAGTCGGCGGCTCGCCGAGATCGAGCTTGCCCCTCTGCTCGGGCGGGCAATCGCCGTCCTGACGGCGAGTTCGCTTCACGAGCGGCTTCTCGATCGGCTGCTCGACTTTACGCGCCAGTTTCTCGAAGAGCGCGAGGACCAGCTTTACGCAGCAGCCGAAGCACAACGCCGACGCTGGTGGATTCCCAAGGCGATCAACCGGCAGATTGGAAAGGCTATCGTCAGCGGCGTCAACGAGCTGATCGCGAATGTGCGGGCACCCGGATCCCCGGGGCGCCAAAGCCTGCTCCGCGCGATCGAGCGCCTCGCCGTGGAGCTGGAGACCTCACCCGAGTATCGGGCGCGTATCGAGGATGCGAAATTGCGACTGCTCGAAGATCCGCAGGCCAAGGCCTGGCTCAGCTCGGCTTGGGGCGATATCGCGCATGAGTTGTTGGCGGATCTCGCCGCACCAACCCCGCAAATGCGTCAGACGCTCGCGACTGCGATTCACTCGCTCGGCCAACGGCTGCTTGCCGACCCGACAACCCGCGCGCGGGTCAATCGCACGATCGAAGCGATGGCGACAGAGGTAATCCCGTGGCGCGCACAGCTCGCTCGGTTCATCATCGAGGTTGTCCGCCAGTGGGACACCAAGACCTTTGCCGAACGCCTCGAGCTGGTGGTCGGTCGCGACCTGCAATACATTCGGATCAACGGAACGCTGGTCGGCGGTGCCGTCGGATGCCTCCTTTACTTGCTGTCGGTCGCCGTTCACTAAAGGCCCAATCATCGCGCACGGAAAAAAAATTGGCCGGAACATTGTTCCGGCCAAGTTTGAACAGGGAGGCTTCACGTCTGGGAGACGTAAGGGTCCGCAGACCCTCTTCCCGGGCACAAGACCCGGAAACCCACCGCGATAAACATCGCGTGCTCGAAAGATGGACTTTCCAGCCGCTGCCTACCAGCCGGAATTTCTTCTGGCTCGTCTGCAAAAACTGCAACGCTTTGAAACCCGCCGCTGTCGGAATTGGCGGTCGAACCCTGTGCGTCTGCGGATCAGCTGAGCCGGCTCTCGGCAACTTTGCGCAGCAGAAAATCCCGAAACACGCTGATCCGTTTGGAGCTCCGCAGCTCTTCCGGATAGACGAAGTAGGCCTCGACGGGCGGACCCGTCAGCTCGGGCAGAACCCGCACCAATTCGGTGTGCTCGCCGGCCATGAAGTCGGAAAGCGCAGCGATCCCCAGCCCGCTGAGCACCGCGCGCAACATCGCGTAGTCATTATTGACGGCAAGGATCGGCTTGCGCTCCTGCCCCGGTTTCGTGCCGGCCTCGAGCAGCCAATTGACGTTCGGCACCGGCGGGCGAGAATCCTCACCATAGATGATCAGCCGGTGCTTTTCGAGATCCTCGGGTTTTTGCGGAGCCCCGTGTTTCCTGACATATTCGGGCGCGGCGTAGACATGGCTCGGGACGCTGAGGAGGTGGCGCTGAATCAAATCCGGCTGGCGAGGCGGCGACATCCGAATTGCCACGTCGGCTTCGCGCATCGACAAGTCGAGTTCTGAGTCATCGACCACCAGTGTGACCTGGATCTCGGGGTACAGGTCGAGGAATTCGCGAATCCGCGGGGTCAGCCAAGTCGAGCTGAAAGCGACCGTCGAGGTGATTTTGAGCGGACCCTTCGGACGCTCCTTCGATTCCGAGATAAGGCCCTCGGCCATCGACAGCTTCGCAAACACCTCGCGCGCGGTGCGGAACAACAGTTCCCCTTGTTCGGTCAAGATCAGGCCTCGGGCGTGACGATGAAACAGCGGGACGCTGAGGCTCTCTTCAAGCGCGCTGATCTGGCGGCTCACGGCGGACTGGCTGAGGTTCAATGCTTCGCCCGCATGGGTGAAACTGCCCGCTTCGGCGACTGCGTGAAAGACCCGCAACTTGTCCCAGTCCATCCCGTTTCCCCAGCCGCGGCCCTCAGCGGCGAGCGGTGCCCTCCTAATCGGCCGCGCGCAGGCGCGCTGCCTCCTCCTGTGCCGAGAGAAACTTCTCCGCCTCGAGCGCGGCCATGCAGCCCAGCCCGGCGGCGGTAACCGCCTGACGGTATACCTTGTCCTTGACGTCGCCCGCCGCATAGACCCCGGGTATTGCGGTTTCGGTCGAATCGGGGCGCGTGATCACATACCCGTCGGGGTCGAGCGGCAGTTGCCCGGCGACGAGCCCGGTAACCGGGGTGTGGCCGATTGCAATGAAAACCCCGTCGCAGGGGAAATTCGAAACCGAACCCATGCGCATATTGCGCAGTCGGACACCGGTGGCCTTGGGCGGTTCCGGTTCGCCGAGAATTTCCTCGACGACACTGTCCCAGATGACATTGATCTTCGGATTGCGGAATAGCCTCTCCTGCAGGATCTTCTCGGCCCTCAGCGCGTCGCGGCGGTGGACCAATGTCACCCTCCGCGCATGGTTAGTGAGATAAATTGCCTCTTCGACCGCGGTATTGCCGCCGCCGACCACCACGACGTCCTTGCCGCGAAAGAAAAATCCGTCGCAGGTCGCGCAGGCCGAGACGCCAAAGCCGCGGAACATCTCTTCGCTCGGAAGCCCGAGCCAGCGCGCTTGCGCTCCGGTCGCGAGGACCACGGTTTCGCCGATGTAGACATCCTCGGAATCGCCCTTGGCGAGGAAGGGCCGGTGTCGGAGATCGATCTCGGTAATCAAGTCCAGAACGACCCGGGTACCGACATGCTCGGCCTGCTTTTGCATCTGCTCCATCAGCCAGGGGCCCTGGATGATGTCGGCGAAGCCGGGGTAGTTCTCTACATCCGTTGTGATCGTCAATTGCCCGCCCGGCTGCAACCCGGTCACGAGGATCGGTTGCAAATTTGCGCGGGCAGCGTAGATCGCCGCCGTATAGCCGGCTGGCCCCGCGCCGATGATCAGAACCTTACTGTGGTGCCGTTCGGACATCGATACGTCTCGTTTAGTCAATAATATAACATAAAATCATCGTTTTTCAGCGGAGCTATGCAAAAACGTGCGCCGCTCTCTAAAACCCGAACATGTGATCGAGACTGAACGTGCCGTCTCGCCCAACCAGCCCGTGGTAGCCGAAGAGGCGGCAGGTTGCATCACGGATGATGACATGTGCCCCGGTTCCTGCCCGGGCCCGGGTCTTCCCATCGAACACGGCATGGTAATACCACAGCCGCGAACCGGAACAAGGGATTGCCAAGCGCGATCGTGCAATCTCGCGTCCCGCACCGTCGTAGAGAACGACGTCGGTTTCACTGAAGGGCAGCCAGGGCCGGGATGCCGGATAAATCAACTGGCACAGCGTGTCGCAGCCGTCTTCGCCGAGCCGCAAGAACAGTTTGGTCGACAGTCCCGGCGGCGGCCCGTGATAAGATTGCGGCTCGTCGCGGTACGTTAAGATCGTGTTGAAAACATGCGCGCCGAAACTGGTCTCGGCGGTGTGGCCGCTGTACCGATCGCGATATCGAAACAATGCATGTAGCCAACCATCGCCTTCACCGCCCGCGGAAAAATCGTAGACCAGCTCGACATGACCGTAGCCGTTGCGCAGAGCGTCGATGCCCTTGACTTCATCGAGATCGAGAGCGGTGGCATGCGCACGCGGTAACCGCCCAAAAGAATGGCTAGAGATTTCGCGGCCTTCCGGATCAAAGATGCGCGCAGCGATCGGAAGCTCGGCTTGGCCCACCGCCATTGGTGTCGGCAGTACTACGGTCTGCCACAGCTCCCGCGGCATGATCGGAGCGGGAAGCAAATATCCCTTTCCGAGCATGCCCGTAATACCCGGGAGCTCCGGGTCCGGGGCCAGATCGGTGCGTTCGACATTGACATGCGCAATACGACGGCGGTCCCGCTCAAGGACCTCGTAACGTGGGCGCACCATGTGCTTGCCGGCACGCAGCTCAATCTGCCTCGGCCAGTAGACATCCGGCAGCAACTCAGAAATGTCGACGGCGCGGGTGGCGAACGGCGCAATCGGCCCGGCGAGCGGCACAATACAATCCTGGCCCATCGGATTGAGGCCGACGGCCCCCGCCGGGATCGGCAACGGGTGGCTGTTCTGAATCCATAGCACGACGCGCTCGCCGGGAGCGGGAGCGGGCAGCCCGGCATATCGGTCGGCCGGCCATGCGTTAGCATCATGGGTGCATGACAAGGTCTCACTACAGCACCCGCCGCGACTCGTCTCGCCGAAGATGTCGAGCGAATATTTGACGACGTCGTGTCCCGCTGCTCCGACAACGTGAAAAAATAGCTGGCCGGTAAATTCCGGGAGTCCGAAACACGCGCGTATCTTCCGGCTGTCGAGGATGATTGTGCCGCCTGACGCTTCAAAGCTCTCGCGCCATTCTGCGAGCACTTCGCCGTCTTCGGCAAACAGCGTCAACCAGCAGGCCACCTCGGTGGCGCCGTAGCCCGACCAGTAATTCACGGTCACCAACCGAGTGTGCAGTTCGTCGGTGTCGCGAAAGAACGCAAAGTTGGTCGCGAAGTTGAGCGGATCGAGATAACGGCGTCGGTTGGTAAGGCGGCCTGCCGGGAGCCGCAGCGCATCAAGGGTGTGCACTGCGGCGCCGTCCGGCAGATACGGCCGCATTTGCGCGATGATGCGCTCGGAGTCGAAGGCAGCGACGAAAACCGCGCGAGCACGGGAGCGAGCGAGTTCGGTGACGGGTTGCACCGGACAGCCTAGAATGGAGCTGCCCACCCCTGCTATGTGCTGGACATAAACCCCCGCGATCTCGGTTCTTTCGAGGCTGTAGACAGCTTCGAAGGGTTCGAGGGCGCCGTGCGGATCGTAAATGGCGACCGGTCCGTGATCCGCGAAAGCGGCAAGCAGCGCCTGCGCCGGACGCGCCGCGCCCGGGTGGGTCAGCGCCTTATAAAGCGTGTTGCCGCCACGGGTATTATCAAAGGTCTCGATGCGCAGTGTCATCAGTAAGAGCTGACCGGGGTGCCGCAGTCCGGCTTCGGCGCAATAGTACATTCCTTGCGGTCAGCACACGCAACGGTCCCCGTTTCCCGCAGCGTTACCGACGCGGCGCCGGTTGGTGCCCGGGCGAATCGCCGACAGGGCCAAGGCGGTGTCTCTCCGGCGCCGTGCCTTCCCCTACTCGCCGCCACCAGATCGATGCCGTTCTTGGCAAAAATCAAGGCCACACCCCAGGTCGTGACGATCGCGATCAGTGCGCCGGCGAGGATGTCGCTGAGATAATGCGCACCGACCACCACACGGCTCAGCGCAACGACCATCGCGATCAGTCCGTAGAACAGCACGTGTTGCGGCCAGACAAGCCAGAGTGCGGTCATCAATGCCGCGATCGTAGCGCTATGGCCCGACGGGAATGACCAACGGTCCGGACGCAGCCCGAGCCAGCTAAAATCATACGTACCCGCGCTGAAGAGCAGCTTGGGCCGAGGCCGACCGAATATCACTTTGAGCAGGTCCACGACGACGCCCGAGGTCGCGATGGACAGAAAAAGAAAAGCCGGTACTGCCGAGAACGCCCGCATCGAATGGGCGAACCGCCTCAAGCGCGATAATGCGCCGCCCCAATGCAGCGCGACAAAGGCAAGACCGAAGGCAATCAGGTAGCCATAGGATAGGCCAAGCCTCGAGGTCAGGTCGAAAAGCGAGCGCAGATCGGCATCGCGGGCGTGGAAATACAGCGCGAGTGGTCGGTCGACCAGCGCGATCGAGACCCCTATCACCGCCACCGCTGTGGTGGCGGCGAGCGCGATGCGAGCCGTCCTTCTGCGAAGCGCTCTGGATCCAAGCGCCCAGGCTGCGGCCGCGCCCGCTCCGACCGCTCCATAAAGGTGGTGAAGCGGCGGCGAGGCGAGGCCATCTCGGTCGACAATCCACCAGTAGAGCAGCGCGGTGGTCCCATAGACGAGCAGCCCAGCGAAGACCACATCGGACAGAAAGTGAGCCCCTTGGATGATCCGACCAAGCCCAATGATAGCACCGACGCCCAGAGCGGCGACGGTAGCCGCGCGCCGGTAACCTCCCCGCGGCAACACGAAAGCAAAAGCAACGAGCGAAAAGCCGAGTGCGGCGTGGCCGGAAACAAAGGCACAGTTGCTTAGGCATTCCGCTGCCGGCAGAGGAGCCGCAGTAAACTGGTGGGTGCCGCCGAAGGCCTCGATCTGCGTTGGGCGCGCTCGACCCCAATGATCCTTGAGAAGCGTATTGGCGAGCAATCCCGGACCCAGCGCGATGGACGCGACAAGAAAGACGAGCGCTTTGTGGTCGAACCGCCAAAGCGGTCGGTCGGCAAGGAAGAGCCAGATCCCCATCGACGCAGCGAAAGCGAGTACAGCCCAGGCTATCCACGGAACGGCTCGATAAAGATAGATGACGGGCGGCCAAACCCCCCAAATAAAGCCGCGTCCCGGGACGTAGAACCAGCGGCTCGTGACGAGGTCGATCTGCGGCACAAAAGCAAAGAAAACCAGCACCAGAGCGAACAGCCCGGTGTAGATCACGATCGCTCTCATGTAGGCGCCAGCCGCTCGATCCTGCTCAGGACAAGCGCCCTCACGGCTGCGCCGGCGCGCGCGGTATCATCGGGGATCGGATACGACCAGGATTCGATCTCCCCGGTGAACGGCCGTGTGACGCCCGCCGCCCGCATCACGGCGTGAAACCGGGCGAATTTGGCATTGCCGCCATTGAGGCCGAGAATATGCACCGGCTTGCCTGTCGCTGCCGCTTCGCTGATCATCGAGACCGAATCGGCAGTCACCAAGAATGCATCAGCGAGTGCAAGAAACGCAAAATAGGGATTCTCGCCTGCACCATCCCAAATGACGGCAGGAAGGCCGTTAAGCCTGTTACGCAGCAAGGCAATGCCGGCAGCTCCGGTTCGACGTGACGGCGTCAGCAGCGCCGAGCCGCCTTGGTTACGCAGAATCTCACCAACCGCATCGGCAATCTCGCGCACGCGCCGCAGCGTCAGCCGGTACGCTTTGTTCGTACCACCGATCAGAACCGAGAGGATTGGTCGCGACATTGCTGCCAGGGCGGGAAAGCGATGCGTTTCGGCGGCTAACCGAGACGGGGTCACACGATGAACGGCGCCGCGCGTCACGATAACCCGCGGCCCACGCAGACCATCGTGCTCCGGGACAACAGACAGGTCGAACTCGCCGACGCCAGGGTCCTGGATCTGGACGGCCACGGTATGCCCGCCGCTCGCCCGCCGGATCGCCAATGTCGGCATTGCCGCGTTGCGGCCGCAACCGATGACGAGTTGCGGCCAGGGCGGCACCAGGTCGAGTCGATGATGGGTCGCGGCAAAAGGAAAAAACCAAAATCGCGGTGGCAGGTACGTCCAAGGGAAGCGGATGGTCAGCCTTTTCTCGATGAACGGAAAACCGACGGCCTCGGCAAGGCCGAGCGCCTGGCTGACCATACCTGGTTTTCCGTCGTGAAGGACCCAGGCGAGCGGCAAACGGCTATTCGCCGTTGCGCATATGGCCGCACGCACTGTCATCGAAACAGACGCCACTCGTCCCGTTTACGAGAACAGCCCGAAGACCGCAACGAAATGGAAGCGCGGCGTAAGAAAATTGCGCGCCGTACCGGTAGTTCCTATGATCGAGTAGCCCGGAGAGAGGGGAGTGGATGCGGCGAATCAGACTTGACCGTATCGATCGCCGCATTTTGCGAAACCTGCTCACCGACGGGCGAATGACGAATGTCGAGCTTGCGCGTCGTGTCGGGATCTCGGCGCCGCCGTGCTTACGCCGGGTCCGCGCCCTCGAAGAGGCCGGGATCATTCGCGGCTATCGCGCTGATCTCGCGCCCGAGGCGCTCGGTTACGGAGTGACCGTTTTTGCGCAGGTTGGACTCTCCAGCCAGGCCGAGACTGATCTGAAGGCTTTCGAGCAGCTGATCGCGACGTGGCCGGAAGTACGCGAAGCTTACATGCTCGCCGGAGAAACCGATTTTCTGTTGAAGATCATCGCGCCCGATTGGGACGGCTACCAGCGTTTCCTCACTGCAACGCTCACTGCAGCGCCAAATGTGAGCCACGTCAAATCTGCTCTGATGCTGCGCCCGTCTAAAAACGACCCCGGCGTTCCAATTCCCGAGCCGCCAGCCGAACTAGGGGGTAGTCTCCTGTCCGAGCCCCCGCCCTACTCTCCGCGAGGGAGGCGCTGACCGCGGCGAAACTGCCCCCGCCCTCAACCGAATGCGACCGTAACGATCTCGTAGGATTTCGGGCCGCGCGGGGTTGTAACCTCCACGCTCTCGCCTTTGCCCTTGCCGATCAAAGCGCGCGCGAGCGGCGAGGTCACCGACAGACGACCCGACTTGATATCGGCTTCGTCCTCGCCGACGATCTGAAAGGTTTGTTCCTCGTCGGTCTCTTCATCCGCGAGCGTAACCCTAGCGCCGAACTTGACGACCGAGCCCGACAACTTTGAGACGTCGATGACCTCGGCGCGCGCGACCTTGTCCTCGAGTTCCATCACCCGTCCCTCGACGAAGCTCTGGCGGTCGCGGGCGGCGTGATATTCGGCGTTTTCCGCCAAATCTCCATGCGTGCGAGCCTCAGCTATTGCACGAATAATGGCCGGCCGGTCGATGGTTTTTAGGCGCCTCAGCTCCTCCCGGAGCCGATTGTAGCCATCGGCCGTCATCGGGATCTTGCTCATCACGACTGCGTCGGATCCTACTGTCGAATGTCAAATACGGCGGCCAGCGCCGCCGTTGGAGCCATCAAAGGTATGATTGCAGCGGCGCGACTTCAAGGTTTCCGGCGCGCAGCGCGGCGATCGCTTGGACGGCGGCCCGAGCTCCCGCCACCGTCGTATAATAGGGTATCTTATGGGTCAGGGCCGTACGCCTAAGGCTGAAACTGTCGGCAATTGCCTGAGCCCCCTCGGTCGTGTTGAATACCAGCTGAACCCCGCCGCTCAGCATACGATCGACGATGTGTGGGCGCCCTTCGCGGACCTTTTTCACGCGCTCCACCGGCAAATCCGCAGCGCTCAACGCATCGGCAGTGCCCTGAGTAGCGACAAGCGAAAATCCCATCGTGGCCAGGCGGCGGCAGGGCTCGACCAACGCGGCCTTGTCCTCATCGCGCACCGATACAAACACACAGCCTTTGAGCGGCAGGTTCGTCCCGCTGCCGAGTTGAGATTTCGCGAAAGCACGCCCGAAATCGGTGTCGAGCCCCATTACCTCGCCGGTCGATTTCATCTCCGGGCTGAGGATCGGATCGACGCCCCGAAATCGCTCGAACGGAAACACAGCCTCCTTCACTGCGACATGCCCGCCGCTACTAAGGCGCTCGCGGATTGTCCCGACGCTCCCATTACTCAGCTGCTCGCCGAGCATGACGCGGGCAGCAATTTTTGCGATCGGCACGCCGGTGGCCTTGGCGACAAACGGTACGGTGCGCGAGGCGCGCGGATTGACCTCGAGGACAAAGATCACGCCGTCCTGCACCGCGAACTGGACATTCATCAGGCCGACGACGCCGAGCGCCCGCGCCAGCGCGATCGTCTGCCGCTCGATCTCGGCAATTGCGGCCGAGCTCAACGTGTACGGCGGCAGCGAACAGGCGCTGTCGCCGGAGTGGATGCCCGCTTCTTCGATATGTTCCATGATACCCGCGACTGCGACCTGCCGACCGTCGGACACGGCATCGACGTCCACCTCAATCGCATTCCGCAGGTACCGGTCGATCAGCACCGGGCTGGTTCCTGAGACCGTGACCGCGTGATCGATGTAACGGTGAAGCCCGGCAGCATCGTGCACGATTTCCATCGCCCGGCCGCCGAGAACGTATGACGGGCGGATGACGACTGGGTAACCGATGCGCAGTGCGATCTCTTCTGCCTCAGCCGGTGAATAGGCGGTGCCGTTGGCCGGCTGCCGCAGGCCAAGGCGGGTTAGGAGACCCTGGAACCGCCGTCGGTCCTCCGCCAAATCGATCGCATCGGGTGAGGTCCCGAGGATCGGCACCTCGGCTCGCTCCAGCGTGGCGGCAAGTTTGAGCGGCGTTTGCCCGCCGAATTGGACGATGACCCCGAGTAGCGTTCCGCGACGCTGCTCGACCCGAACGATTTCGACCACGTCCTCGGCGGTGAGCGGCTCGAAATAGAGGCGGTCCGAGGTGTCGTAATCCGTAGAGACAGTCTCCGGATTGCAGTTGACCATGATTGTTTCGATACCGGTTTCCCGCAGACTGTATGCGGCGTGCACGCAGCAGTAATCGAACTCGATCCCCTGGCCGATGCGGTTCGGTCCGCCGCCGAGAATGATCACTTTGCGACGGTCGCTCGGGTCGGCTTCGCATTCCGGTGGTCGGAACCCGTCCCCCTCATAACAGGAGTACATGTACGAGGTCAGTGATGGGAACTCGGCAGCGCAGGTGTCGATGCGCTTGTAGACCGGCTGCACTTCCAGGCGCCGCCGCCGCGAAGAGACGGTCTCCTCGGCGAGACTGACGAGTTTGCCGAGGCGGGCATCTGAAAAACCCATTTGCTTCAGCCGAAGAAATCCATTGCGGTCCTCTGGCAGCCCATCGCGACGGATGCTCTCCTCGGTCTCGACGATTTCGCGAATGCGTTCGAGAAACCACGGCTCGAAGCGGCTGGCGGTGTAAATCTCCGCGGTGGTGAGTCCCTCCCGGTAAGCCTGCGCGATCAACAGCAGACGGTCGGGCACGGGTTTTGCCAGCGCCGCCTTGACGGCCTCCCTGCCGGCGCTCTCGATACCATCGATCGCGACCTCGTCGAAACCCGTGAGGCCGGTTTCCATGGAACGCAACGCCTTTTGGACAGATTCGGCAAAACTGCGGCCGATCGCCATCGCCTCGCCAACCGATTTCATCGAGGTTGTCAGTAGCGGCTCGGTGCCGGGAAACTTTTCGAAAGTAAACCGAGGCATCTTGGTGACGATGTAATCAATCGTCGGCTCGAACGATGCTGGAGTGATACGGGTGATGTCATTGGCGAGTTCGTCTAGCGTGTAGCCGACTGCCAGCTTGGCCGCGACCTTGGCGATCGGAAAGCCCGTCGCTTTCGACGCTAGTGCGGAAGAGCGAGATACCCGAGGGTTCATTTCGATAACGACTAGCCGGCCGTCGGTCGGGTTGACCGCGAACTGCACGTTCGAGCCGCCGGTATCGACGCCGATTTCGCGCAAGACCGCAATTGCGGCATTACGCATTAGCTGGTATTCTTTGTCGGTCAACGTCAATGCCGGCGCTACGCAGACCGAATCGCCGGTATGAATCCCCATCGGATCGATATTCTCGATCGAGCACACGATGATGCAGTTGTCCGCGCGATCGCGAACCACTTCCATCTCGTATTCTTTCCAGCCGAGGACCGACTGCTCGATTAGCACTTCGCCCGCCGGCGAAGCTCTCAAACCTCCACGAACGATTTCCTCAAATTCCTGCGCGTTGTAGGCGACCCCGCCACCGGTGCCGCCGAGGGTGAATGACGGCCTGATGATCGCCGGCAGACCCACTGTTTCGAGCGCCTCGACCGCTTCAGCGAGCGAACGCACGAGGCGGCTCGTCGGCGAGGCTATCCCGATCTTGTCCATCGCCTGCCGGAATAAGAAGCGGTCCTCAGCTTTGGCAATCGCGGCTTCGCTGGCGCCGATCAGTTCGACGCCATAACGTTCGAGAACGCCGGCGCGGGCGAGCGCGATAGCGGTATTGAGCGCGGTCTGTCCGCCCATCGTCGGCAGCAGCGCCTGCGGCCGCTCACGGGCGATGATCTTCGCGACCATGTCGGGTGTGATCGGCTCGATATAAGTCGCGTAGGCCAGTTCAGGGTCGGTCATGATCGTCGCCGGGTTCGAATTCACCAGCACGACCCGATAACCTTCGCTTTTTAATGCCTTACACGCTTGGGCGCCGGAATAGTCGAATTCGCAGGCCTGGCCGATGACGATTGGACCGGCGCCGATAATGAGGATGCTGTCGATATCACCGCGCCTAGGCATTCTCGTCCATCAGCGCAACAAACCGCTTGAAAAGATAATGGCTATCTTGCGGGCCGGGGCTCGCTTCTGGGTGATATTGCACCGAGAACACCGGCTTCCCAACCACCCAAAGCCCCTCGTTCGTGTTGTCGAAGAGCGAGACACGCGTGGGCTCGACCCCCGCGGGCAGGGTTTCGGGATCGACGACAAAGCCGTGGTTCTGACTCGTAATCTCGACTTTTCCGGTCCGGAGGTCTTTGACCGGGTGGTTGGCGCCACGATGGCCACGCAGCATCTTGCGGGTCGTTGCACCGAGCGCCAGGGCTAACAACTGGTGACCCAGGCAGATGCCGAAAATCGGCTTTCCCGAGGCGATCAGCTCGCGCAGCACCGGGACCGCATAAATTCCGGTCGCCGCCGGGTCGCCCGGCCCGTTCGACAGAAAAATGCCATCCGGCCGATGACGCAGGACGTCCTCTGTCGAAACCGTTGCCGGGACCACAGTCACGCGGCAGGCGTGTGCCGCGAGCATCCGCAGGATGTTGTGTTTAGCGCCATAGTCGATGGCTACGACGTGGTAACGCGGGCGATCTTGAAGACCATACCCACGCTCGCGATCCCACACTGCCTGCGTCCACTCAAACGCCTGGCGGCAAGTCACCTCCTTGGCGAGGTCCATCCCCTCAAGGCCGGGCCACTCGAAAGCTTGCGTTTTGAGATCCGCGATGTCGAGCCGTCCTGTTGGATCATAGGCAATCGCTCCGCTGGGTGGTCCGAGATCGCGAATCCGGCGGGTCAGCCGGCGCGTATCCACTCCCGAGATGCCGATCAGCCCGTGTGATTTGAGCCAGGCTTCGAGTGATTGAGTTGCGCGGTAATTGGCCGGAGAGGTAATCGGAGTGTGCAGGACCAGGCCGCGGGCGGCGGGTGTCGGGGCTTCAATGTCTTCCTGGTTGGCTCCGACATTCCCAATATGCGGGAAGGTGAAGGCGATGATCTGCCCGGCATATGAGGGATCTGTCAGGATCTCTTGGTAGCCGGTAACAGCGGTATTGAAACAGACCTCGCCGACCGCCGTGCCGCTCGCGCCGAGTCCGCGACCCCAGAATACAGTCCCGTCCGCAAGAACCAGCGCAGCGTCGCAGTCGGGAGGTCGTAACATTGGGTCGCGCATCGCGGCAAAATCCTGTGAGCGACCGCGATCCGTCCGGACCGCACCGCGCAGTCAGGAGCGAAACAGCAGAGCCTCCAGCAGATAGCCAATCGAAGCCGCGGCGTCAACTCTCTGGTCCTAGGAACTGGCGTTATTTCAACGGCTTAGATTTGCACGCGAGGAATTGCCGCGGGTTCCAAAACGGGCTAAGCTTCTATTTTTGACGGATTAACGAAAGTACCAATGTTGCGGCAGGCCTTCACCGAGCGGCTCAAAGAAGCGATGAAGGCCAGGGATTCGCGTACGATTTCGACCGTTCGCATGATCCTCGCCAAGCTCAAGGAACGGGACGTCGCGGCGCGCGGACAGGGTAACAGCGACGGTATCCCTGACGACGACGCCCGCCGGATGCTGCAGGCGATGATTAAGCAGCGGCGCGAATCGGCGGTACTCTACGAGAAGGGTAACCGCGCCGACCTCGTTCGCCAAGAGCGCGAGGAGATCGCAGTAATCGAAAGCTTTCTGCCGCACCAGCTCGACGAAGTCGAGATCGAAGCCGCGGCCAAAGCCGTGATCGCTGAGACCGGAGCCGTAAAGACCGGTGACATGGGCAAGGTAATGGCGGTGCTGCGGGAACGCCATGCCGGTGCCATCAATCTCGGTCGAGCGGGCGCGATCGTCAGACGCCTGCTCGGCTGACCCCTAGATGGCTTTTCCACCAGGCTTTCTCGACGAGTTACGCAGCCGCATCTCGCTTTCGGGAATCGTCGCGCGAAGGATCAAACTGGTCCGGCGTGGGCGCGAATTTGCCGGTTTGTGCCCGTTCCACCACGAAAAGACGCCGTCTTTCTACGTCGTCGACGACAAGTCCTTCTTCCATTGCTTCGGCTGTGGCGCGCATGGCGATGCGATTGGCTTCGTCATGCGGACCGACAATCTCGACTTCATCGAGGCAGTCGAGAAGCTCGCGGGAGAGGCCGCGATGACGGTTCCCGCGGCGACGCCGCAAGATCGTGAGCGTGCGCAGCGCCAAAAGACCCTGCTCGAGGCGACAGAGGCTGCGACCGCCTTTTACGAAACCCAGCTTTGGACGCCGGCCGGTCGGCGCGCTCGGGAGTATTTGCACGGACGGGGGCTCGATCCGGAGACGATCCGGCGCTTTCGTCTTGGCTGGGCGCCAGACGACCGGCGGGCGTTGCGGCGTAGTCTCACGGCCGACTTTTCCGACGAGCTCTTGATCGAGGCGGGGTTGTTGCGCCTTCCGATTGAAGGTGACGAAACTTCGGACCGTTTCCGCAACCGCGTAATATTCCCGATTGGCGATCGCGCCGGCCGGGTGATTGCCTTTGGCGGTCGGGTGCTCGGGGATGGGCAGCCCAAATACTTGAATTCACCGGACAACGCGCTGTTCGAAAAAGGGCGAGTCCTGTACGGCTGGTCCACGGCACGCGCTGGTGCAGTGCGGGATGTCGGCACATCGCCGGGCACGATCGTCACCGAAGGCTACATGGATGTGATCGCCCTTTACCGGGCGGGTTTTGCCTCGGTAGTTGCGCCGCTCGGTACCGCTCTGACTGAATTCCAATTGCAGGAGCTATGGCGTCTGGCGCCGGAGCCGATCATCTGCTTCGACGGCGACGTAGCGGGTGAGCGCGCCGCCGCTCGGGCGCTGCACCGCGCTTTGCCACTGTTGCGGCCCGGGCAGAGCCTGCGATTTGCGCGGTTGCGTCCGGGAGAGGATCCCGATTCGATCATCCGCAAGGCAGGCCGCCGCAGCTTTGACCAAACCCTTGCAGCCGCGCTGCCGCTCTGTGACTTGCTTTGGGAGCTCGAACTCGGCGGCAAGCGTCTGGACACACCCGAACGCCGTGCCGATCTCGAGCGCCGTTTGATGGAACGCGTCGGTCTGATTGGCGATCGGACAGTGCAAGCCGAGTACCGGCGAACTCTACGCGACCGCCTGTTCGGCTTGGGGCGACCGGCCCGTCGGGGATCGAAGACGCTTATCGGCCCCCGGCCGACCTTTGTCCGCGACGGCCCGGAGGCGCCACCCCCCCTTTTGGGAGAGCAAGCACAGCGAAACAATCTATTTCGCATTCTTCTTCGGTTTCCCTCATTGGTGCGCGAAGTCGCGGAGGAGCTTTCGGCACTCGATGTTCCCGAGCAGGAGCTTGCCAGCCTGAGAGGTCAAATTTTGCAGGCTGCGGCCAGCAAACCGGGGCTTGACGCCCGTGCGCTCCAACAACACCTTGTGGAGAATGGGCAAGGGGCGGCCGTGGAGAGATTGCTTCTGTCTTCGGTCGACACAACCTTCCTGGTTCGATGCTCCGACCCGACTGCCGCGCGCAAGGAGTGGGTCAGCGTGACCAGGATGCTGACGGGAGACAATCGCTGCGCTTTGACCGAGGCGACGAACCGCCTGATCGGCGATCTCTCCTCAGAGAATTGGGAGCGGTTTCTGGCTGCGAGAGAGAAAGCGTTGCATCAGGGTTCGGTTGATGAGGATCAGACCTGAACCACGCGGCTCGCCGCGGATTGTCCGCGGCCAAGTCCGGCGCACAAGTTCTCCGCGCTTATCCTCAGCTGACGAAACGTAGGTCTTACCCAAGGACGGTGGAATGGCGGGCAAAGCGGTAAATACGGCAGAGGTCACGGAAACCCGCGAAGAAGCGGCCGAAGCGCCACTGCTCGACAGTGTGGCGGCTGCGATCAAAAGAATGCTGGCTCGCGGCAAGGAACGTGGCTATGTGACCTATGACGAGTTGAACGCCGCATTGCCACCCGACCAGGTGTCCTCGGAGCAGATCGAAGACACAATGACGATGCTCTCCGAGCAAGGGATCACCGTGATCGAGAGCGAAGAGAGCGAGGAGGTGGCCGCTGCAGAAGGCGACGAGGGCGACGGCGAGATCCGCGGCAATTTGGATGACGAGGATATCGGCCGCACCGATGATCCGGTCCGTATGTATCTGCGCGAGATGGGCTCGGTCGAGCTGTTGTCGCGAGAAGGCGAGATCGCGATCGCCAAACGGATCGAGGCGGGCCGCGAGATGATGATCGGCGGGATCTGTGAAAATCCCATGACGATCCGCGCGATCATCGGCTGGCGCGACGCTCTCAACGACGGAAAGATGTTGCTGCGTGACATCATCGACCTCGATGCCACGTACGGCAGCGGAGGATTCGAGCTGATGCCGGCGGGGGCAGCGGTCGGCGCAGTTGCCAACGGAGAGCTCCGGCCCGAAACCGAAAGCGGCGGTCAGCTCGCCAATGATACCAACGGCACCGACAACGCTGGCGTGCAGGCCGACGGCGAAGCGGGGAATGGCGAAGATCCTTCGGGTGAACTTGCCGAGATCGAAAGCGAGCTCGCTGCAGACGAAGGGGAGGCCGAGGAGAGTTCGATCTCGCTCGCGGCGATGGAGGCGCAGCTGAAGCCGAGTGCGCTGGCCACCTTCGACGCGATTGCCGAAACCTACAAAAGGCTGCACCGGCTCCAGGACCAGCGCGTCAATGCCTTGCAAAAAGGTGAGCCGCTGCCACGCGTGACGGAACGACGCTATGAGAAACTGAAGGCGGAGACCATCGAGAGCGTCAAGCGCGTACGCCTCAACAACACGCGCATCGAATACCTCGTCGAGCAACTTTATGAGATCAATCGCCGGTTGGTCGCCGATGAGGGCAAGCTGTTGCGGCTGGCAGAGAGTGGCGGCGTCAAGCGTGCTGAGTTTCTCCAGCAGTATTTCGGCAACGAGCTGGCCGCCGATTGGCTGGAGCGGCTGCAGGTGTTGCCGGGCCGCGGCTGGGAGAGGCTGATCGAGAAGCACGGCACCGAGGTGGCCAAGTTGCGCGGCAACATCGCTCGGATCGCTGCCGAGACGAAGCTTCCGATAGGCGAATTCCGCCGCATCATGCAAACCGTGCAGCGGGGCGAACGCGAGGCGGGCCGGGCGAAAAAGGAGATGGTCGAGGCTAATCTCCGCCTCGTCATCTCGATCGCGAAAAAATATACGAACCGTGGACTGCAGTTTCTGGACCTGATCCAGGAGGGAAACATCGGCCTGATGAAGGCGGTCGACAAATTCGAGTATCGCCGCGGCTACAAATTCTCGACTTATGCGACTTGGTGGATCAGGCAAGCGATCACCCGCTCGATCGCCGATCAGGCGCGCACAATTCGCATCCCCGTTCACATGATAGAGACGATTAACAAGCTGGTGCGCACCTCTCGGCAGATGCTGCATGAGATCGGCCGCGAGCCGACCCCGGAGGAGCTCGCTGACAAGCTCGTGATGCCGCTCGAAAAGGTGCGCAAGGTGCTCAAAATCGCCAAGGAGCCGATCAGCCTCGAGACGCCGATTGGCGATGAGGAGGATTCGCATCTCGGCGATTTCATCGAGGACAAGAATGCGGTGCTTCCGCTCGATGCCGCGATCCAGGCCAATCTGCGCGAGACGACGACGCGAGTCCTGGCCTCGCTGACGGCGCGCGAGGAGCGGGTGCTGCGCATGCGCTTCGGCATCGGCATGAACACCGACCACACCTTGGAGGAAGTCGGCCAGCAATTCTCGGTGACGCGCGAGCGGATTCGCCAGATCGAGGCAAAAGCGCTGCGCAAGCTCAAGCACCCGAGCCGCTCGCGCAAACTGCGCAGCTTCTTGGACACCTGAGCGTCAGGCATCCGGCCCTGGGCCCGTAGTTCAGCTGGTTAGAACACGCCGCTCATAACGGTGGAGTCGCAGGTTCGAATCCTGCCGGGCCTACCAATCATTTCAAGATTTTAGATCGACAGCTTCCACTGGCAACTGCTACAGATAAGTGCAGGGTAAGTGCGAAACACCGAATCCGAAGATCCGAAGTACAGAAACCCTATCTGAGAACATCGCTCTCAAAATCAGCAAATCCCTGCCTGCCGCGCCCTATCGGCGCGAGCACGTCATCGCCAGCGTCGTCGAGCGAGCGGGCCGCCGATCAAGGTCGATATCAGATCGACCGCCTGCACCGCCGCCTGGACGGCGTGCGTGCGCGCGAGGCGCAGCACCGCGACTTCGCGCACCGACAACTCGCGCCCGCGTGTACCGCGTCCCACGACTGCGTCACCGAATCGTAGAGAAACGAGCGGCGGGAG
>Ga0310913_10000074_pt1 | contig 36764 bp, 37 predicted proteins | sample GREbulkMGOX082_FD_203447 | JGI IMG/M metagenome (GOLD analysis project Ga0310913, IMG submission 203447) | Lab enrichment of tropical soil microbial communities from Luquillo Experimental Forest, Puerto Rico - GRE.bulkMG.OX082 | ecosystem: Environmental > Terrestrial > Soil > Tropical forest >...
ATTGACGCTGAGCTGCCCAAAGAAAGCGGCCCCCCAAGACGGCCCGCTCCGATCAAACAGTTATTTTTTTGGCTTACAACTGCCGCCGAAAGTTACCTCATCACTTAGTTTGAAGCTTATAGAATTGCTTATGGTGGAAAACTGTCCTTGGCCTGCTTCCGTCAAATCGACCGTTTCCCCAGCCTTAGGCCAACGATACAAAACTAGATAAGACTCAACACGTCCGATGCCGAAAAGGTTCTCTCTCGCATTAGGCGAGGACCGCGGGCCAAATCGCAGTCCCGGGAACGGCGCTGGTATCGAAGAATTAGGACCAGTTTTAAACCACCGGGCGGCAAGAGGATCATCAGGAATAATCGGAATGACTCCGGTGGTGCTTGAAATTTCCAATCGCAGCAGTCCATCTAAGGGCTGCCAGAACGCCCACCATCTGTACTGTGTTATTTCGGCAAATAGCGTGATCGGATGAGACTCGGTTCCGGTTTTCTCGTTTTCGGTTTTCATCACCCCAGAGCATTCATATATCGCGGTATCTGCGCTGTAGACAATCAAGGCTGCCACGATAAAAACAGCACCGATTAAGAACCCCAAAACCTTTCGCATATCGCCCCCCGCCGTAGGGTATGAGCTTAAGGGGTCAAGCCGAGTATGGCTATCGGGCTGACTGCGGCATTGCTACGTTGAAAAATCTCTGCGCACTTGTTCCGGCAACTTGGCGATATTCACCGCGATCCGCCGCGCCGCGTTGGGGATTTAGATCAAAGACGCGGAGCCGTCGCGATGAATGATTCCAGAAGCAGTCGCCGCTCTACGACGCTGCGGTTGAACGCGGATACATCGCGCTGTGAAAAAGAAATCGAAGGCCCCGAAAGCGAAGAAGGCCGAGCCACGCGACGTGGCGACGATTGTCACCAAGATCAAACGCACATTCCGCGACGACATTTGCAACATCATTAGGCGCGGCGAGCTTTTACAACAAGCCAGGGATCAGATCGAGCACGACGGGTGGCTGACATGGCTTGAGACAAATTTTAACTGGGACGAACATATGGCGCAGCGCGCCATATCTGTCGCCAAGTTCACCGCCAAATACGACACAGTGTCGGCTTTGAATCTGACCAAGGGCGTTCTGTACGGGCTCGCTTCGGGTGGCTTTCCGGACAGGGTCGTCAAGACGCTGCTGAAGGAAGCCACATCGGGGCCGATCAAGATCGAAAGGTTTTATGAGATGACGCGACAGAAGAAGTTGAGTTAATCCTCGATGGTCCGCCGCCTGAAGGCAAAGGCTCCGGCGGCTTGGCGATATTCGCGGCGATCCGCCGCGCCTCATCGCGCTAGCAATGAGGACTAATTTTAGCAACCCGGGAAAAACGGCAAGGATAAAACCGTCTGCCGGGCTTGATCCTCTACGATCATCGCCAGAGACAGATCATCCTTGTAGCCGCTCTTTTTTCTTAGCTCTCGGATTGTGTAGTCGGCATAAGAAAGCGCCGCCTCTGCATTCCGCAGATACGTGCCGTCACGGTCATCCTCGACCCGATCCTGTCTGTGTATCGTAAAGAAATATCGCGGCATCGAACGTGCAACAGTCTACGCACTCACACTAGCTGGAAGGTGTAAATGGATCGCAAAGGCTATCAAATTCGACCAGGGCAGCGGGAAGCGGCGATTAGTGCTGCCCCGGTTAGCCATCGTATACTCTGGTCCAATGGATTTGCTCTCGCTTCGGCGGACAATCAAAGGCTAAGAGGTAAGGAGGTGACAGGACATGAAGTATCTAGCGTTCGCCTTCAGGCGTTATTCGTGCTTCTGACTTCGATCACCGACGCGAGTGCAGTGGTCTGTGCCCGCGGGGTATACCGGGCAGGCTGCACGGGTCCACACGGCGCCGTCGTTGCGCACCGTGGATATCGCGGCACCTACATGCGAGCAACGCGGTACTGATCTGCGTACCGCTCGGGAGAGCGGTAAAACCCGGCCGCTCCGAGTTAACCGCAATGGTTTCTTTGCTCTGTTATTTTCTCTGCTGCGTTACGGTTGTGATTGCAGCGACGGGGGTACTCATCGGTTTCAGCATTTCAGCACCGGAAAGAGTGGGTCACTATCAGCATCCGCGCCCTGTAGTTGAACGAAATGACAAAGAACTGCGTGTGGTACCTAAAACAAATCACGGATCGCCGGCGAAGAATAAAGAAGCCACGTACATAGATAAAAAGGGCGCTCTTAAGAGAGGCACGAACGACGGGTACTAATACGGATAGTGCGGTCAAAAGCAGAAAAAATAAGCCCGCTTTGTCGTGACGGTGGGCGTCCAACTCCTCGACGGTCCACGGCGGCGGGAAGCGGCTTCATCAGCGCCTTGGCCGGATGTAAACCGGGCGCGAGCAAAAAGAGAGCAAAGCCGCCGGCCGCCGCAATGACAGAAGAAGGCCCCGGCCGCTCCCGTGCTGCCAGGGCCCTCTGGGTAATGCAAAAGGGGCTCCTTTGCACCCAAGAACTACACTGGCGGCTTTTCATGAAGCTTTCGCGACAGCCGTAAAGCGCGCCGTCTTTCGCCGCTCGACTAGGAAGTATTTGAGAATAAACGCGCCCTGACGGCCATGCAGAGGACCACCGCAACTAAGGCATGTTATCTCGCGGTCAGTTTGCGGTCGCGGAGGGGCTTCGACCCGAACAACTTCGTACTTCGACCCGCAGTTGGGACAATTAAACAGCACGGATGTGTAATCGGACATTTGTCGCATATGCTTTTTCGGAAGTTTGAAGGGAAGCGGCTAAAATGCGCTGTCAGAGCTGAGGTAATCGCATTCTCCAATTCAAGTTAGAACGGAGTTCCGGGGATTTGAACTTCAAAAAGATCCCCGAGTGCTCAAGTTTTGGGCACAGCTGCATGTTCTCATGTAGCGATTGCGTTCGATATCGGCATAAGACTCCGGCCAGGCAGCCGGAGTCCTTTTCTGGTTGTAGCCGCAGTTCGCGCAGGCTTCCCAAGTGTTTGCACTGGTTCTCGTACTTCAGCCACAAAACGTTGCTGAGTTAGTGTCACTGGCAGCATGTTCGGCCAGTGGCTTCTTCCTTTACAAGCTCAACTAGCCCCGGCCCGGAGCTGGGGCTTTTTGTTATCAACGACTACACGGCCAACATCGGCGCAGTAGTTGTTAGCGGCGCGATTTATTGCCTTCGGGTTTTTCAGGGATGCGTCCTGGCAGACCGCCTAGCGCCAATGAGGCTGCGACTTCAATAGCTCTGGCAATCTGGCAATGTTCATCGCAATCCGCCGCACCTCATCTTCGGTGAGCAGGCTCAGCGGCTGCCCATTATCGTCACGCAAGACGATGAAACAGCTCGCCGTTAGGGTTACGACCTAATCGTTAGCGAAATGAAAGGGGCATTGCCGTAGTCTTTGGCCATGAAACGGTGCGCATTATGTGGCGAACGCTTGGGTTTAATTTCGCATCGAAAGGGCATGCTTCGCTTTTGTAAGCTCGCGCATAAATCCGCGTACATTGAACGCGAGCGTGAACAACAAAAAGCCGAACAGCGCAGAAAATTGTGGTTCGATTTTCTTGGCCGCCGCCCCGCTTAGTTTTCTGATCTCCGGCGCAATAGCTCCGGTCCGCAAATCCGCCGCGCCTCATCTTTGGTGAGTAACTTCGCCGCCGATCTTCGCCCCTTCGAAATACACGTAAGTGAGTTGCTGCCCGCTGTGGTCGCGCACGACAAAAGGCCGCGCCAATGTCCTCGACAGTCCAAGGTGGCGGGAAGCGGCTTCAGCGCCTAGGCCGGATTTGCCTGGGTGCGGCTCCGCTCTGCTGAAGTGGCTCCTCTTCGGCCGTACTTTGCTTGCCGTTCGTCGGTGGTGGCGATGATGGCAATGATGCCAGATGGGGTGCGGGTAATGATGCGAAAAGCTCGGGATCGGATTTGATGAGGGAATTTTCGGATAGGTATTTGTGATACTGCGTTGTCACGGCCTTCGCTTCGCTCAGAGTTGCAAGCCTCCATTGGATCTCAAGGTTTTCATTTCCAGCAATACTTTCTACAATCCTGCGTTCTTCTATAAGCAACTTGAATTCACCCGGTTTGTCTTTGCTTTGATCACCAACGTCCTCAAATCGCGCGGTGAAATCGATACGACCGGTGGGCAGCCAATCATACTTTACGACACCTTGGAGCTTTGTTTTTTTCTCAGTTTCCACGTTTTGGGTGATCCGCACATAATATAGAAACGCCAAAATTCCCACGGCGGTTACGACGATCAAAATCAATGTGACTAAGAGTACCTCAGCCATTTCTCTCTCCTTTCAGATCGCCGAAAAAAGCATAAGGTCTGCGCGAACGGTCTCAAGTGGCATTTCTAAGGCAGTGGTAACCAATTGGCCATTTCCTTGAAGGCTCGACTGAACTCGAATCGGTTGTTTTGTGTCGCTGATCGAACATTGAGACCTTGTGGAAAACTCGGAGAAGTCGGAACTTCGCAGTATTTCCTGCTTTCCGTCACTGTTTCGGCATTGGGCGGTGCTGCATCGCGCGCGTCTGCCCGTCTGACACCACCCGGCCTTTTGTTCCCAGAATGACCGGCCGAAACGGGCGTGGCACTAGGGCTCCGACCTCATGGCGTCGGGGCCTTCTTTTTTAGACGAGCCATCGTGCGGGCAAGCGGCGAGGCTGCACGGTATAAAAAAGTGATGAATTTGACGCAGATCACATCTTTACGGCGTGACCTCAAGTAAAAAACAAACAATCCCAAGTGCGAGCCGGGATGATGGCCTCCCGCCTGCGAACCGCCGTGAGCACGTCATCCCGGCTCTGACCGACCACTTGGTAGATGCGGCGGGGTGATCGGCGTAACAATTGAGGGCTAAGCTGGCGTTTTTTCAAGTCTCTCCACCGACCCAAATTTCTTAAAGTCCGTGGAACATTTGGACGAATGCCACGTTCGGGCGATTTAGCGTCTGTCGGTCGCTCAAGCCACTGCAAAGGTTAACGACAGCCGTTCTCAACGTTTCCAATCTTCCTCTGCCTCGCGCTTCACTGCCGGCGCTTTCGGATTTTTGACTTTTACCCAATGCGGTGAGCGGCCTGAGCGGTAGGGTGAGCCAAGTCGCTTGGACACGATGCCCTCGCAACCGAGTTTGCAGGCATGGGCAAAGAGAATATCGTCGTCACCTTCAAAAACCTCGTTCAGGACAATCCCGGCCTGCGGCCGTCGTACCAGCTTGGCTAGTTAGCGCTTGCGCTGTTCAATCGGTGTGCGGCGTAAATCCTACCCCCTCTAGTTCGATCAGGTCGAAGGCGATCAGCACCGCATCGTCACCGTGGCGCTGGTGGCGGATAAGATCGAATACGGCCAGACCGCGTTCGTTGGTGACAATCGACTCGCCGTCGAGCAGGAACGAGCGGGCTGACAACACACTGACCGCCTCCACCGCAAGCGGAAACCGCGCCGTGAAATCGTTACCGTGCCGCGTGATCAGCTGGATACCCGCGCCATCACGGCGCGCCATGATGCGAAAGCCGTCATGCTTGATTTCGTGAATCCAACCGGGGCCGGAAGGCGGAGCCTTCGCTGGCGACGGCAGACATGGCTCGATAATGCCCAGCCTAGGGCGGGTACGCTCACGCAACGACATAACAGCCGTAGATATAAAAGCTTGATGCGAGCGATGCAAAGTTTTGAAAAATAAAGAGCCCCGGTCGGGGGTCTTGCCGACCGAGGCTCCCGGGAAAGCAGGCCGAACGACGCGTGCAGGGTGATTTCGTCCAGCCTGCTGCCATCAAGTCAGCTATTTCGGGCGTTCGTATGGGCCACTTGGGCCTATACGGCGGCGTGGTAATGACGTTCTATTGACAGTCGAAGCCCGGAGCGAGGGTTTCTCTAAGGAACGCTCCCGTGGCACGACTGTTGCTCGGAAAATCGGCGAAGCTACGGGGCGCGATATGAACAGGTCGCTGATTGTCGCAATTTCATTAGTCTGCACTGCGCCATTGTATGCGCAGGATCAACAGCCCAACACGGCGAAATTGAAGGCCGACGCACAAAGAGTGATCAGCATTATCAAAGGCGACGATGCCAAGATCCAGGCTTATTGTGAAATGGACGCGCTGGGTGATCAGATCAGCGAGGCTGAGCAGAAGAAGGACGATAAGCAAATTAAGGCACTAGCCGAGCATGTTGCCGAATTGGAGAAGAAACTTGGTCCCGAATTTTCTGCTCTGGTGAATGATTTAAGCAATGTGAATCCAAACTCTCCCGAAGGTCCGGAAATGAATTCGATATTGGCGCCACTGGCTAAATCCTGTCCGCACTAGCAGCTCTCGGTACAAGCATCGCCGACGAAATGCGTGAAGAGCATCGTCGTCGCGTGCTCGGCGAATGACTGACAGACTAGGGCAGCGGGAAGCGGCGGCGTGTCACCGGATTAGCGGAAAAAGAGACCTCTTTGGGCATAACCTGGCGCATTCCAATAACCGTAGTTGTCGCGCTGACGGGCAAACACCTTGGGCTTGTAATGCTTGATTTTTTTAGTGTCCGCTTTTGCAGTGGCAACGACGGGAGAGACATCCTTTGCTGCCAATGCTTCTTTCGCGAGCGGTAAGTGCCGTTGTACCTCCACCCTGACTGTCCGAGCGACTATAGGATGGGACTGCTTACGAGGCCCATTTACTTCCGCTGCGATGTTGAACAAGCCGACCGCCAACGCCACAACGGCAGTGAACGCCGTAATCGCACCGAAAAAGTAACCGAGCACAGCGGCTAACTCCGAAAACGAGCGCCAATCTAACCAACGCACCGCGTCCCGGCATTTGATCGAAATCAATAAACACAAGTTTCAGAGATGGTCGGACGAGATTAATTGCCGGTGTCAGCCTTACCCGGTTTTTATGTGGTGCCGTAGGGTGGACATCGGAGCGCACCACCCATGTTGGCTGCTCTTGCAGGCCTTGTTCATCACCGCCAGCGTGCCGACGGTGACGAGCGCAACCGCGACAAGGACAATGACTAGGGGGATCTTCATAGTGACCTCGGGCCCCCGGCCGCTCACTGGTCGAATTTTCGTTCTTTAAAAATGAACCCACACTGAACGTTTTGCCGCTGCTGCGTCGCAGCAAAAGTCAACGCTTCTTCGCCGAGTCACGGTTGCGGATTTTTTGCTAGCGGATTTGCTAGCGAACTACTCAAAACGAGGCAGTACGAGGCCGGATGACGCGACTTATTCTCGTCTAAAAATCCCTGATTTTCCGCACCAAACGCGATCAGATCAAACCAGTAAATACGGGTTCCGCAGATCAGGAACATCGGCGCCGTTTCGTGGTTTTATTGGCACGCAATGACTGTGGGGCTACCGCAAACTGGCGTTGATCTTGTCCAGCGCGGCCGAGCCGGGGCACAGCTCCTTCTCGCCGAGTGAATTGAGCGGCGCTTCGACTGTGTGCAAATGACTGTGCAGGTCGGCCGCGTCCTCTTCGACGAACAGCAAACCGGTCACGATCTGGCCTTGCGAGGCGTGATGGGCGGTGAAATTCATCGCCGCCAGGCGATCATGCACGTTGTACTCGGCGTTGATTTTGCGCAGCGCCAGCACGGTGCCGTCGTGCTGCTCGACCATTTCCACCGTGCCGGGCGCATAATCGACATGGATCGGCGCGCGGCCGGTCATGAAATCGAGGAAATTGACGGCCTCGTTGTGCTCGCGCACGTAGTCGAAGCTCTTGGTCGAGCCGGCGTGATTGTTGAAAGCGACGCACGGCGAGATCACGTCGATGAAGGCCGCGCCGCGGTGCTCAATCGCCGCCTTGATGATCGGAACGAGCTGCCGCTTGTCGCCGGAGAACGAGCGCGCCACGAAGCTTGCGCCGAGCTGAAGCGCGATGCCGACCATGTCGATGGCGCTGTCGGTATTGGTCAGGCCGCGCTTGGATTTCGAACCGCGGTCGGCGGTGGCCGAAAATTGGCCTTTGGTCAACCCGTAAACGCCATTGTTTTCAACAATATATACCATGTTGACGCCGCGGCGCATCGCGTGCGCGAACTGGCCGAGCCCGATCGAGGCGGAATCCCCGTCGCCGGACACGCCGAGATAGATCAGGTCGCGATTGGCGAGGTTGGCGCCGGTGAGCACCGACGGCATCCGGCCGTGTACCGAATTGAAACCGTGCGAATTGCCGAGGAAATAGTCCGGCGTCTTCGATGAGCAGCCGATGCCGGAAATCTTGGCGACGCGGTGCGGTTCGATCGAAAGCTCGAAACAAGCCTCGATGATGGAGGCGGTGATCGAGTCGTGGCCGCAGCCGGCGCACAGCGTCGAGATCTTGCCCTCGTAATCGCGGTGCGTGTAGCCGAGCTTGTTTTTCGGCAGTTCGGGATGATGGAATTTCGGCTTGACGACGTAAGTCATGACACGACTTTCCGCAATGGCGTGACCTTCAAGGCGTCAAGGTGCTCGCCGATGGCACGGGCAATGAACCGCGCGGTGATCGGCGTGCCGTCGTAATGCAGGATCGGCACCAGCCGCACCGGATCGATGCCGCATTCATTGACGATCAGCGAGCGCAGCTGCGCATCGCGGTTCTGCTCGACCACGAAGATGAAATCGTGCTCGGCGATGAAGCTGGTGACGCTGGAATGGAACGGAAAGGCACGCACGCGCAGCCGATCGAGATATTGGCCATTGGCTTCGAGCATCTCGATCGCCTCGTCCATGGCGGGCGATGTGGAGCCGAAATAAATCACGCCATATTTGGTCGGCTTTTCCGCATTGGCCTGAATGGGCCGCGGCACCAGGTCCTTGGCGGTTTCGAATTTGCGCAACAGCCGCTGCATATTGTCGGCATAGGCCGGACCTTCCTCGGTGTAGCGTGCGTAGCGGTCGCGCGAGGTGCCGCGGGTGAAGAACGAGCCCTTGGTCGAATGCGTGCCGGGATAGGTGCGGTAGGGAACACCGTCGCCGTCGACATCGAGATAGCGTCCGAAATCCTTGCCGGCTTCGAGCGCGGCGGCGGTCATCACCTTGCCGCGGTCGTATTTACGGCTGTCGTCCCAGGCGAGCGGCCGGCACAGGCGATGGTTCATCCCGATGTCGAGATCCATCATGACGAAGACCGGCGTCTGCAAGCGGTCGGCGAGATCGAAGGCGACCGCGCCGAAATCGAAGGTTTCCGCCGGATCTTCGGGAAACAGCAGCACGTGCTTGGTGTCGCCGTGCGAAGCATAGGCGCAGGAGATGATGTCGGTCTGCTGCGTGCGGGTCGGCATGCCGGTCGAGGGGCCGGCGCGCTGCACGTCGAACACGACGGCAGGAATCTCGGCGAAATAAGCGAGCCCGAGAAATTCCTGCATCAGCGAAATTCCCGGGCCTGATGTCGCGGTGAAGGCGCGCGCGCCGTTCCAGGAGGCGCCAATGACGATGCCGATCGACGCGAGTTCGTCCTCGGCCTGGACGATGGCGAACTTATTCTGCTTGTTTGCCGCATCGACGCGCAGCCGATTGCAATGCCGAGTGAAGGCTTCGGCGAGCGACGAGGACGGCGTGATTGGATACCAGGCGCATACGGTGGCGCCGCCATAGACGGCGCCGAGCGCGGCAGCAGAATTGCCTTCGATGAATATCCGGTTGCCAACCGCACCGGCGCGCTGCAGGCGCAGCCCGATCGGGTGCTCCATATTCATCATTACCCAGTCGCGGCCGAGATGGAGCGTGTGTTTGTTGGCGTCGAACAGTTTTTCTTTGCCCTTGTACTGTTCGGCGATGAGCTTCTCGATTTCGCCGACATCCATGTCGAGAAGCGCCGAGAGCGCGCCGACATAGATGATGTTCTTGAATAACTGGCGCTGACGCGGATCGGTATATTCACGGTTGCAGATCGCGGTTAGCGGCACGCCGATAACGGTGATGTCGTCGCGGAATTTGGTCTTCGGCATCGGCTTGGTGGAATCGTAGAGCAGATAGCCGCCAGGGTCGATGCCGGCGACGTCCTTGTCCCAGGTCTGCGGGTTCATCGCCACCATCAGATCGGTGCCGCCGCGCGCGCCGAGATAACCGGCCTGCGAAATGCGCACTTCGTACCAGGTCGGCAGGCCTTGGATGTTCGACGGGAAGATGTTGCGCGGCGCGACCGGCACGCCCATGCGCAACACCGCGCGCGCGAACAGCTCGTTGGCGCTGGCGGAGCCAGAGCCGTTGACGTTGGCGAACCGGACGACGAAATCGTTTACGCTTTGAATTGGCATGCTTGGTCCGCGTGAGTCATATCGATCAGGTATTTCTGCATGTCCCAGGCGCCGGTCGGGCAGCGCTCCGCGCACAGGCCGCAGTGCAGGCAGACGTCCTCGTCCTTCACCATGATGCGGCCGGTCTTGAGGCTGTTGCCGATATAGAGATCCTGGCTGAGATTCTTCGCCGGCGCCTGCAACCGCTGCCGCAGCTCGGCCTCCTCGCCGTTTTCGGTGAAGGTGATGCAATCCATCGGGCAAATGTCGACGCAGGCGTCGCATTCGATGCAGAGTTGCCCGGTGAACACTGTCTGCACGTCGCAATTGAGGCAGCGCTCCGCTTCCTTAAGCGCCAGATCGGGGTCGTAGCCGAGCTCGACTTCGGCCTTAATGTCGCGCAGCGAGATCACCTTGTCGCGATGCGGCACGCGATAGCGCTTATCGAGTGTGATCTCGTTGTCGTAGCTCCACTCGTGGATGCCCATTTTCTGGCTGGTCACGCCCACCTGCGGTGGCGGGCGCACATTGATGTCCTCGCCGCGGCACACCCGGTCGATCGAAATGGCGGCGTCGTGGCCGTGCGCGACCGCCCAGATGATGTTCTTTGGACCGAACGCCGAATCGCCGCCGAAGAACACTTTGCGATGGGTCGAGGCCATGGTCTTCGGATCGACCTTGGGCATGTCCCATTTGTCGAACTCGATGCCGCAATCGCGCTCGATCCAGGGGAACGCGTTTTCCTGTCCGACCGCGACCAGAACGTCGTCGCAGGGGAAATGTTGGTTCGGCTCGCCGGTCGGAACAAGCTCGCGGCGGCCTTTGGCATCGCGCACCGCCTTGACCTTTTCGAAGGTGACGCCGGTCAGCTTGCCATTGTCGTGGGTGAATTCCTTAGGCACCAGATAATTGAAAATCGGAATGTCTTCATGCATCGCGTCCTCTTTTTCCCAGGGGGACGCTTTCATCTCCTCGAAACCGGAGCGCACGATCACCTTGACGTCCTCGCCGCCGAGCCGGCGCGACGAGCGGCAGCAATCCATCGCGGTGTTGCCGCCGCCAAGCACGATCACTCGCTTGCCGATGCGCTCGATATGGCCGAAGGAGACGCTAGAGAGCCAATCGATGCCAATGTGGATGTTTTTGGCAGCTTCCTTGCGGCCGGGAATGTCAAGGTCGCGGCCGCGCGGCGCACCGCAGCCGACAAAGATCGCGTCATAATTCTCGGCGAGAAGAGCCTTGAGGCTGTCGATGCGCTTGCCGCCCACAAATTCGATACCGAGGTCGAGAATGTATTGGCATTCCTCGTCGAGCACGGTTTCCGGCAGACGGAATTTGGGAATTTGCGTGCGCATCATGCCGCCGGACTGCGGATCCTGATCGAAGATGACGCACTGATAGCCCATCGGCGCGAGGTCCCGCGCCACGGTCAATGACGCCGGGCCGCCGCCGACGAGCGCAATGCGCTTGCCATTCTTGGTAGCCGCCGGTTTCGGTAGCCGGGCGCGGATATCGTCCTTGAAATCGGCGGCGACACGCTTCAAACGGCAAATCGCGACCGGTTCTTTTTCCACCCGGCCGCGGCGGCAGGCCGGTTCGCAAGGCCGGTCACAGGTGCGCCCAAGAATCCCCGGGAACACATTGGAGTGCCAATTGACCATATAGGCGTCGCTGTACCGCCCGGCGGCGATCAAGCGGATATATTCGGGGACGGGGGTGTGGGCCGGACAAGCCCACTGGCAATCCACCACTTTGTGGAAGTAGTCCGGAACCGAAATGTCGGTGGGCTTCATCAATTCCTCGTGCACGCAGCTTCCGCTCTTGGTCCGCTCTTGGGCCGGCGGTACCCACGCTGCTGCGTGGCTTTTCTTCCGCGTGCCTTCCTTGGGCCTTCCTTGGCGATCCGGTCGCCGAATCCGGCGCGGATACTAGTCGAGAGGGGTGCGGATTTCCATGGTTTGTACTTGGTATAACAAGGTTTTGTCGCTGCCGGTCCTTAACAAAAGCGCGATTGGCCACTCGCTCGGCCAGGACGCAGGTGAACGACAAGGCGGAGAGCCCTGGGGCTCCTATGCGGCCGTTTTTTGACCGTATAAGTTATTGATAAAGCGGGATAAATCTCGTCAGATGCGAGAGGGCTTTGAAGGTAATGGAGCGGACAAACCGGTCGAGGCGGCGCGGCGCGCCGTGCGGCCATCGCAGCGACGCCGCTTCTATGACGCGGTAACAATTGCCGCAGGCGCAGGCGGCCAAGGAGACCACGCGGTGTGCCTCGACGGCAAACCGGTGCGCACACCGGCACGCCGCACGCTTGCGGCGCCAGTACCGGAGCTCGCTCGCGCTCTGGCCGACGAATGGGCGGCGCAGGGCGAATTTATCGAGCCGGCCAAGATGCCGCTGACGCGACTGGCCAACACCATTATCGACGGCGTGGCCGCGGCGCAGGAGCAGGTTGCGGCAGAAATCCGTAAATACCTTGCTTCCGATCTCTTGTTCTACCGAGCCGAGAGCCCGGCACCGCTGCGCGCCCGCCAGGCGCAGCATTGGGATCCGGTTCTGGCCTGGGCGCGCCAGGCGCTCGGCGCCGATTTCAAGCTTGGCGCCGGCGTCGTTCATGTCGACCAGCCCGCGGCCGCGCTGGATGCGGCCGGCGCCGCGCTGCCACGCGACCCATGGCCGCTCGGCGCGCTGCATGCGGCGACGACGCTCACCGGCTCGACGCTGATCGCGCTTGCGCTCATGCGCGGGGTGCTGTCGCCCGAAGCGGCATGGCAGGCCGCGCATGTCGACGAAGACTGGAACATGGAGCAATGGGGTAAGGACGAGATTGCGCTACGACGGCGCAGCTCCCGTTTCGCCGAATTTGCCGCCGCAGCATTGGTGCTGGGTCTGTTGAGGGAGCGTTAGGCGACCGGCATTCGGCGAGATGCAGACAATGCCGATCGTCGCACCGCAAATTCCGGAATCACTCGGCCTTTGCGCCGGAAAACTTCACCACCTTCGCCCACTTCTCCGTTTCCGATTCAATGAACGTGCCGAACTGCGCGGTCGACATCGGCATCGGCGCGCCGCCAAGATCGATCAGGCGGCCCTTGAACTGCGCATCAGCGAGGGCCGTGTTGATCTCTTTGTTCAGCTTCTCGACCACCGCGGCCGGCGTACTCTTTGGTGCGCCGATCCCGAACCATGCCGTCGCTTCGTAGCCTGGTAAAAATTCGCCAAGGGTCGGCAGGTTGGGCAATGCATCCGAGCGCATGGCGCTGGTCACGGCAAGCCCACGCAGCTTCCCGGCTCTTATGAAGTCGAGCGACGACGGCAATGGGTTAAAGGTGATCTGCACTTGGCCGCTTAAGAGATCCGGAAATTGGCTACTGCGATACGGAATGTGAGTGAGCTTGACGCCGGCCATCATGTTGAAGAGTTCGCCGGCGACATGATTGATGCTGCCTATTCCGGGAGACGACATGTTGATCTTGCCTGGATTGGCTTTGGCATAGGCAATGAACTCCGCAACAGTGTTGGCCGGCACCGATGGATTCACCATCATCACGGCGGGGACGCGAAGAATGCCAGCGACGGGCTGGATGTCACGAACAAAGTCGAAATTGAGCGTGTCGTAAAGCGTCGCATTGATTGCATTTGTCTGAGTGATCCAGAGCAATGTGTAGCCATCGCCCGATGCGTGCACGACCGAGTCGGCGGCGACATTGGTGCCCGCACCGGTGCGATTTTCGACGACGAATTGCTGCCCAAGTTGCTCTGACAGCCGCTGTGCGAGAAGTCGCGCGGTTATGTCTGACGAAGTGCCCGCGGGAAAGCCGACAATGATATGAACGGGACGCGTCGGATAATCGAGTGCATATGCGTACTCAGTCAATGCGCCCCAACTCAGGGTCGGCAAAGCACTGCCGCCAACAATCAAACGTAATAAACTTCGGCGATGAGATTTCATGTCGGAACGACACTACACTAATTCGCGCACAGCGTGTAGAGATCAATATCGTTTGAGAATACCAGTTTGTATGCTCAAGGAGCGGCTCATGAAGATTTCGATCCTCGATGATTACTTTGACACACTGCGGACATTGTCTTGTTTCCAGAAACTGAAAGGACACGACGTAGTCATTTGGAACGATCATGTTCAAGATACTGATGCGCTTGCTGCCCGCCTGAAGGACACCGAATGCCTGGTTCTCTTTCGTGAGCGGACGAAAATCCAAGCGCCGTTGCTTGAGCGGCTGCCCAGACTTAAACTTATCAGCCAACGCAGCGTCTATCCGCACATCGACATCCACGCCTGTACGCGCCGCGGCGTTGTCGTCTCATCGAGCCAGCACGCGGGAATCCCGTGTTACGCTGCCGCCGAGCTGACCTGGGCGCTTCTTCTCGCGGCGGCGCGACAATTGCCGCAACAAATGGCGGCGCTGAAAGCCGGCAAATGGCAGATTGGCGTCGGCGCCACCTTGCGCGGTAAGACGCTCGGCGTGTTTGGCTATGGCCGTATCGCCGCGACCGTCGCGGGCTATGGCAAGGCATTTGGCATGAACGTCATGGCGTGCGCCCGCGACGAGTCGCTTGCGCGCGCACGTGCTGATGGCCACACGGCGGCGCGCAGCAAGGCGGAATTCTTCGAGTCTTGTGATGTCGTCACGCTGCATCTGCGCTTGGTGCCGGCGACGCGCCACATCGTCAAGGCGGAGGATCTGGCGCGGATGAAGAAAAACGCCATTTTGGTCAACACTAGCCGCGCGCCGCTGATTGAACCCGGAGCGCTCGTGGCGGCGCTCCGCGCCGGTCGGCCGGGATACGCCGCCGTCGATGTATTCGAAGACGAGCCGGTGCGCGATCGTGATCTGCCGCTGTTGCAGTTCGAACAGGTCATTGCTACGCCGCACATCGGCTATGTGACGCGCGAGGAATACGAAACGCAATTCGTCGACATTTTTGATCAGATCACCGCGTTTGCCGCCGGCCGGCCGATCAACGTCGTCAATCCGCAAGTGCTGGAAGGTGCGAACTGAGCAGGGTGATGGGAGCCACAGGAGCCATGGGAGCCATGGGAGCCATGGGAGCCATGGGAGCCATGGGAGCCATGGGAGCCATGGGAGCCATGGGAGCCATGGGAGCGTTATGCGAGCGCCGTGCGAGCCTATGGCGCAAAGCTCACGGTGCTTTATGTCACAGAATATATGTTTATCATCATGTTAAACTCAGACGGTTCGAGCATCTCTCAGGCGGGGGCGGTGGATGCGACGGCGTGAATTTATCGGCATTTTCGGTGCCACGGCGCTTTGCCCGCTGGCCGCTCGCGCCCAACAGCCGACCAAGCCAGTAGTTGGATTCCTCAATGTCGGTACGGCCGACGGTAACGCGTCTCTCGCGGCCGCATTTCGCCGAGGGCTCGGCGAAACTGGTTACATAGACGGTCAGAATATCACCGTCGAATATGGCTGGGCCGAAGGTCATTTTGACCGGCTGCCAAGCCTCGCGGCCGATCTCGTTCATCGCCAGGTGACGGCGATCGCGGCGACCACCACTCCCGGGGCGCTGGCTGCCAAAGGCACTGGGACCACGATTCCGATCATCTTCGAGACAGCTGGCGACCCGATCAAACTTGGCTTGGTGAAAAGCCTCAACCATCCGGGTGACAACGTCACCGGCGTGACCCAATTGAGTTCTGAGTTGATCTCAAAGCTCCTTGGCCTGCTGCATGAATTGATACCCACAGCAAAACTAGTCGGCTTGCTGGTCGATCGGGCCGACCCACGGGCCGACGCGCAAGCCGCTGACATGCAGGAGGCGGCACGCGGTCTCAACCTACAAATTCATATCCTCAACGCCAGCAACGAAGATGAAATTGATAGAGCGTTTGCGAATATATCCCAGGTTGGCGCGCGGCCTGTTGGTTGGTACCGGGGAGTTCTTGCGTCGGCGCGCCGAACAAGTCGTCAGACTGGCCGCGCAGCATAATTTGCCGACGATCTACAGTATAGCGATTTTGCCAAGGCAGGCGGTTTGATCAGCTACGGCACGAGCTTGACTGATTCCTATCGTCAGACGGGCGTCTATACCGGACGGGTTCTCAAGGGAGAAAAGCCCGGTGATCTTCCCGTGCTGCAGGCGACCAAATTTGAGCTGGTCATCAATCTCCAGACGGCGAAGTCGCTCAGCCTGACTATTCCCCCAGGCGTGTTCGCGATCGCGGACGAAGTGATCGAATGAAGCGGCGGGCAATGACGGACGATAGATCCGCCCGCATTGCGCGACAGGTGGGGGAATAATCGTCACTGGCCTATTGACGACTGTCACTATATCACCCGGATTTCGCTTCGCTTCATCCGGGCTACATGTTTTTGCGAAGCGGAGTTGGGCGAAGAACCAAGGCGGGCTCCACCACCCGGCGCACTTCGCACTCCGTTTCGTGCTTTGCGTGACCGTGGCGAGTCATAGCTCGGATGCGAAGCCGCATCGCGAGAACGAGATCGCTTATACGCCTAGCCGCCGGTCACGCTCATATGGCGGGCGACTGCGGGCCGCTGATGTCGGCGATCGATGACGAAGTCGTGGCCCTTGGGCTTGCGGCCGATTGCTTCGTCGATCGCGGCAAAGAGCAGGTCGTTGGCTTCTGAGGCGCGCAACGGTTTGCGCAAATCGGCCGCGTCTTCCTGGCCGAGACACATGTAAAGCGTGCCGGTGCAGGTCACGCGTACGCGATTGCAGGATTCGCAGAAGTTATGGGTCAAAGGCGTGATGAAGCCGAGACGGCCGCCGGTTTCCGCAACGCGCACGTAGCGCGCGGGTCCGCCGGTCCGATAATCGATATCGTCGAGCCGATAGCGCTCGGAGAGTCGCGCGCGCACGAGCGACAGCGGCAAATACTGATCGAGCCGGCCTTCACCGATCTCGCCGAGCGGCATCACTTCGATCAGCGTCAAATCCATACCGCGGCCATGCGCCCATTCGATCAGGCGCGGAAATTCGCCTTCGTTGACGGCCTTGAGCGCCACCGCATTGATCTTGATTTGCAAGCCCGCGGACTGTGCCGCATCGATCCCGGCGAGCACTTTGTCCAACGAACCCCAGCGGGTGATGGCGCGAAACTTCTCGGCGTCAAGCGTGTCGAGCGAGACGTTGATCCGGCGGATGCCGGCGGCGCGCAGATCGTGCGCATATTTTTCGAGCTGCGAGCCGTTGGTCGTCACCGTGAGTTCGTCGAGCTGGCCGGTGCGCGAATGCCGCGACAACGAATTGACGAGCGTCATGATGCCGCGTCGCACCAAGGGCTCACCGCCGGTGAGGCGAAGTTTACGCACGCCGCGGGCAACAAAGGCCGAGCACAGGCGGTCGAGCTCTTCCAGAGTGAGGATTTCCGACTTGGGGAGAAACGACATGTTCTCCGCCATGCAATAGACACAGCGGAAGTCGCAGCGGTCCGTCACCGAGACGCGGAGATAAGAAATGGCGCGCCCGAACGGATCGATGAGCTGGTTTCGGCCGCCGACACCGCCCAATTCGAGAGTTTCCAAGCCTGCTTCCGCGCTGTCCTTCACGCCGTTTTTCAACCCTTCTTGCATCCGGTTTTGTCCGGCTTCCATACTCGCTCAGATAATCAGTGCAGTGTGCCGGATAAAGCCCTGACGGTCCAGGAAGTTCGCCCTGGACCCGAGCTGCACGTTACGGCGCATTGCTGTCGGCGAGCGGCGTGGCGGCGGCCGCAGCCAAAGCTTGCGTCTCGACGGCGGCGATTGCCGCCGGCAGTTCGGTAAACGCGCTGATCAGGCGATCGGGGCGAAGGCTCGCAATCGGCACTTCACTGTAGCCGAAATCGACTGCGATGATCGGCACGTTGGCCGCGCGCGCGGTACGGATGTCGGTCCCGGAATCGCCCACCATTACAGCGCGGCGCGGCTCGCCGCCGGCGCGGCGGATGGTAAGCCGCAGCATCTGCGGGTCGGGTTTCTGCGCGCCGAAAGTGTTCTGTCCGCAGATCGCCGCGAAATAGCGGCTGAGGTTCAAGGTATCGAGGAGCCGTACCGCCAGCCATTCAAGCTTATTGGTGCAGACCGCGAGCCGAAAGCCGTCGGCCGCAAGCCGGTTAAGGACGTTATCGAGCTCCGGGAACGGGCGCGAATGGTCGGCTATATGCGCGGAATAATGGTCGATGAAAACGCGAAAAATCCGATCGAAGTCGCCGGATGTTGGATGCCGGCCCTGGGCCAGCAAGGCGCGTTCGATCATGCGGCGCGCGCCGCCCCCGATCAGCCGCCGCGCATCGTCATAAGCCATCGGCGGCAGGCCCTCGCCGGCCAGCACGAGATTGAGCGTCGAAATTAGATCGGGCGCGGTATCGATCAGCGTGCCGTCGAGATCGAAGACGATGGTGCGCATGATTCACTATTGATAGCAGTATTCGCGCCTGTGCCAGAGCAAAACTACCCCAATAAGTTTTGGCCTAGGATCGCCGCTGGAAGCCGGATACACAACCTGTCATGAGCACTGATTCCTACAAGCGAGCTGCTGCGGCGCGGGCGATCGAATTTGTGCGCGCAGGCATGCGGCTTGGTCTCGGCACCGGTTCGACCGCCGAGCATTTTATCGCGCTCCTCGCCGAACGGGTCCGTGCCGGGCTTGATGTCATTGCCGTTCCGACCTCCGAGATGACGCACGCGCAAGCGACCCGACTGGGTATCCCGCTGACTACCCTCGACGATACCTCGGAACTCGATCTGACCGTGGATGGGGCCGACGAGATCGGCCCGGATCTGACGTTGATCAAAGGTGGCGGTGGTGCGCTGCTGCGAGAAAAAATCGTCGCCGCTGCTTCGGCGCGAATGATCGTCATTGCCGATGAGAGCAAGTGGGTCCGGGTGCTGGGGCGCTTTCCGCTGCCAATCGAGATCGCGCCGTTTGGCGCTGCGGCAACGCGCCGCGCGGTCGAAGCGGTCGCCGCGCAGGCCGGCAGCGCCGGGCCGGTCCAATTGCGACGCGATCGCGACGGCCACGCTTTCGTCACGGATGGCGGGCACTGGCTCCTTGATGCGCAGCTTCAGCGCATCGCTGATCCGCCAGCGCTGGCGCGAAGTCTCGCGGCCGTGCCCGGAGTTATGGAGCACGGCTTGTTCATCGTCTTAGCGCAAGCTGCTATTCTGGCCGGTCCGGATGGGGTGCGGGTCGTCGAGCGGCCCTGAGACAGACAAAAGGAGAGTGCGCCCATGATCGCCTATTTTCACATTCGTCATGGCTTCGCGCCTCGAATGCGTATGCGTGCCGCCATCGCGCGCTACGTCATGGTAGCCCTGATGGCCGCTTTGATTGCGGTGACCGGCACGGCCGATCGCGCCGATGCGCAGGGTGCCGCGCCGAATGCTACCCGTCAGCCGTCCCAGGCGTCCATTCTGCTGGCGAAGCAGATCCTCCAAATCAAGCACGCCGATAATATCTTTGCGCCGTTGATTCGCGGGGTGGTGGTAAAGACCCGCGACTTTTTCATGGCAACGAATTTCATGTGGGGCAAGGATCTCAACGAAGTCGCCGCAAATTTGGAGACTCAATACAGCACCCGGACCGGTGAGCTCTTAAGCGATGCAGCCCGCATTTATGCGAGCCATTTCTCCGAACCAGAATTGAAGCAGCTCCTGGCGTTCTACCAGTCGCCGCTCGGTCAGAAGGTCATCGCCGAAGAGCCAAAGGCAGCCGACGAAAGCATGCAGATGGCCAGCAGCTGGGCCGATAATTTTTCCGAGGACGTCATGGCCAAAATGCGTGCCGAAATGAAAAAGCGCGGACACGACATGTAGCATGGCCGAGTATGACGTTGACCTGTTCGTAATCGGCGGCGGATCGGGCGGCGTCCGCGCCGCACGCATCGCCGCCGAGTGCGGGGCGAGCGTTATGCTCGCCGAGGAATATCGGCTTGGCGGCACCTGCGTCATTCGCGGCTGCGTACCGAAGAAGCTCCTGGTCTATGCGTCGCGGTTGAGCGCCGAATTCGAGGACGCAGCCGGATTTGGTTGGACGGTGCCGCATGCATCGTTCGATTGGACGACGCTGATCGCCAACAAGGACCGCGAGATCGCCCGGCTCGAGGCCGCCTACGGCGCGACTTTGGCGAAGGCCGGTGTGAAAGTTGCCAAAAACCGGGCCACGCTCATCGATCCGCATACCGTGCAATTGGCCGGCGGCCCGCGGCTACGCGCGCGTTATGTCCTGATCGCAACTGGCGCCACGCCGAGTTATGGCGACGCAATCCCGGGCCTCGAGCATGTCATTTCTTCGAACGAAGCGTTTCATTTGACCGATTTTCCTCGGCGCGTCTTGATTCAGGGCGGCGGCTACATTGCCGTCGAATTTGCCGGAATCTTCGCGGGTCTCGGCTCGCATGTGACGCTCGTTTATCGCGGCGAAAACATTTTGCGCGGCTTCGACGACGATGTGCGCCACCACGTGCGCGTCGAAATGGAAGCGCACGGCATCCGCGTGCTCACCGGCTGCAGGGTCGAAGCCGTCGAGAGTGCCGGCGGACATTTTTTGGCGCGGCTCACCGGCGGCAGTCAGATTCCGGCCGATCTAGTGATGTTCGCGGTCGGGCGCGCGCCGAACATAACAAAGATGGGACTGCAAGAGGCGGGTGTCGAAATTGCCAAAAATGGCGGCATCGCAGTAGACGAATATTCGCGCACAACGGTGCCGAACATCTATGCCGTCGGCGACGTGACGAACCGCATTAACCTCACGCCGGTGGCAATCCGCGAAGGCCATGCCTTCGCTGACACCGTATTCGGCGGGCGGCCGACCGCGGTCGATCACACCAATGTGGCCACCGCGGTATTCTCGGACCCCGAAGTTGGCGCCGTCGGTGTTACCGAGGCGCAGGCGCGCCAGCGGCTTGCGCAAACCGATATTTACAAGGCCATGTTCAAGCCGCTCAAAGCGACGCTCTCCGGCCGCCAGACGTCTGTGCTGATGAAGCTTGTAGTCGACGGACTGTCCGATCGCGTCGTCGGCTGCCACGTCGTCGGCGAGGGCGCGGCTGAAATCGCCCAAATTGCCGCGATAGCAGTGAAGATGGGGGCGAAAAAAGCCGACTTCGACGCCACCATTGCGCTACACCCGACGGCGGCCGAAGAGCTGGTCACGATGCGCAAAAGGTTCGCGACCTTTGCCCGAGTGGCAGCGGAATAGTTAACAAACGGGCAATAAGACGGACTGTCGCGGCAGCGTACGCCCGTGTATAAGGACGCCGGCCGTGGCCACGACTATGCTCGCGGGGCCGAGGCGGCAATCGAGAAGGCAAAAGTTTAAGCCGGACCGGCCTCTGGCCCGGGTGGCAGGCGTTACAAAGCGTACGGATGTGGAGACGGCGACGATGTCCAGGCGATTAAATGCGGCGCGGTGGAGCCCGGAGTCCTGGCGGGCGAAACCGATCATGCAGATGCCGGAATATCCCGATGCCAAAGCGCTCGCCGACGTCGAAGCGCAGCTTGCCACTTTCCCGCCGCTGGTATTTGCCGGCGAGGCGCGCAGTCTGAAAAAAGCCCTGGCACAGGTTGCGGCCGGCGACGCCTTCTTGTTGCAAGGCGGCGACTGCGCCGAAAGCTTTGCCGAGCACGGCGCCAACGCCATTCGTGATTTTTTCCGCTTGTTCCTGCAGATGGCGGTGGTGCTGACTTACGCGGCCGCTTCGCCAGTGGTGAAGGTCGGCCGCATTGCCGGCCAATTCGCCAAGCCGCGCACTTGGCCGACCGAAAAGCGTGGCAGTGTCGAGCTTCCGGTCTACCGAGGCGATATAATCAACGGCACTGAGTTCACGGCGGAGGCGCGCACGCCGGATCCGCGGCGGCAATTGGAGGCATATCGGCAATCCGCGGCGACATTAAACTTGCTCCGCGCATTTGCGACCGGCGGTTACGCCAATCTGGCGAACGCGCACCAATGGATGCTGTCATTCGTAAAAGACAGCCCACAATCCAAACGCTATCAGGAGCTCGCCAATCACATCACTGAGGCGCTCGGATTCATGCGCGCTTGCGGCGTCGATCCGAGCCTGCACACCGAATTGCGGACAACGGATTTCTTCACCAGCCACGAGGCGCTGCTGTTGGGCTATGAGCAGGCCTTCACCCGGATCGATTCGACCACCGGGGATTGGTACTGCACGTCCGGCCATATGGTGTGGATCGGCGACCGCACCCGCCAGGCGGACCATGCGCATGTGGAGTATTGTCGCGGCATCAAAAATCCGCTCGGGCTCAAGACCGGGCCGACGCAGAAGCCGGATGAACTGTTGCGGCTCATCGACATTCTCGATCCGGACAACGAGCCCGGCCGTCTGACCCTGATCTGCCGTGTCGGCGCCGACAAAGCCGCCGAACTATTGCCGCCGCTCGTGCGCGCGGTGAAGCGCGAAGGCCGCAACGTGGTTTGGTCCTGCGACCCGATGCACGGCAATACCGTTGCTTCCGTCACGGGCTACAAGACTCGACCCTTCGATCAGATCCTCAAGGAGGTGCGGAGCTTTTTTCAAGTTCATGCCGCCGAAGGCACCATTGCCGGCGGCGTGCATCTGGAAATGACCGGGCAGAACGTGACCGAATGCACGGGCGGTGCGCGCGCGATCAGCGAAGAGGACCTCAATGACCGATACCATACGGTCTGCGATCCGCGGCTGAATGCAGAACAGTCGCTCGATCTGGCCTTTCTCCTGGCCGACCTACTGAAATCGGAACGTCAAGCAAAGGCCAAACCGTTTCCAGCCGTGGCTGCGCTCTGAACGGAGGTCCTTCCTGCGCGTTTAAGGCAACGGCGGTGAGGGGGATTGCCCGGTTGCCGGACCGGACACTCCGGCGCTAAAGCTTGACCATGAACGAGCGTCCCGCCGATCGTATCGCAATTGCCGTGGCGCAGCTTAACCCCACGGTTGGCGATATTTTCGCCAATCTGGAATGCGCGCGGCGAGCGCGGCTGCAGGCCGCCCGCGATGGCGCGGACTTGGTTGCGTTTTCCGAGCTGTTTATTGCTGGTTACCCGCCGGAAGATCTGGTGCTAAAGCCCGCATTCCAAGCGGCTTGCCGCTCCGCGGTCGAGACGCTGGCGCGCGAGACCGCCGACGATGGCCCAGCCGTGCTCGTGGGCACGCCATGGCTCGAAGACGGCAAGCTCTACAATGCCTATGCGCTTCTTGCCGGTGGGCGCGTCGCGGCGATTCGTTTTAAGGTCAATCTGCCGAATTACGGCGTCTTCGACGAAAAGCGCGTATTTGCCTCGGGCCCGCTGCCGGGTCCCATCGTTTATCGCGGCGTGCGATTCGGGATCCCGGTCTGCGAGGATACCTGGACCGACTGGGGCGACTACGAGAACGTCATCGAATGTCTTGGCGAAACCGGCGCCGAGCTTCTCATCGTGCCGAACGGCTCGCCGTATTGGCGTGACAAGGCCGAGGTCCGGCTCAACGTCAGCGTCCAATCTGTCGCCGAGTCCGGACTGCCGCTGATCTATGTCAATCAAGTTGGCGGCCAGGATGAGCTGGTGTTTGACGGGGCGTCGTTTGCCCTTAATGCTGACCGCTCTGTTGCCTTCCAATTGCCAGCATTCCAAGAAGCGGTTCTTACGACCCGTTGGTCTCGCAGCGGCGGCGTTTGGCATTGCGCGCAAGGCCCGATTGCGCGGCCCGACGAACTCGACCAAGCCGACTACACGGCCTGCATGTTGGGCTTGCGAGATTATGTCGGCAAGAATCGATTCAAAGGCGTGGTCCTCGGCCTTTCCGGCGGCGTCGATTCGGCGCTGTGCGCGGCAATGGCGACCGATGCCTTGGGCCGCGACCGCGTTCGCTGCCTCATGCTGCCGTTTCGCTATACATCGCAGGCATCGCTTGATGATGCCGCTGCGATCGCGCGTGCGCTTGGCGTTCGCTGCGACGTCGTGCCAATCGAAAGCGCTGTGCGCGGGCTCGAAGCGGCGCTCACCGGCGTGTTCGCCAACTCGCCGCGCGATGTCACGGAAGAAAATCTCCAAGCGCGCGCCCGCGGCACGATCTTGATGGCGGTTTCGAACAAATTCAGCCTGATGGTGGTGACGACGGGGAACAAGTCAGAAATGTCGGTCGGCTACGCCACGCTGTACGGCGATATGAACGGCGGGTTCAATCCGATCAAGGATCTGTACAAGACTGAGATCTATCGCCTGGCGCGGCTGCGCAACGTCTGGAAGCCGCTCGACGCGCACGGTCCGGCGGCCGAGGTCATCCCGCAGAACGTGCTCACACGCGCCCCAAGTGCGGAGCTGCGCGAAAACCAGACCGATCAGGACACGCTGCCGCCCTACGACGTGCTCGATCAAATCCTTGAGCGCCTGGTCGAGCGCGAGGAGCCTACCGCGAGCATCGTCGCCGCGGGGTTCGATCGCGAAACCGTCATGAAGATCGAGCGCATGCTCTATCTTGCCGAGTACAAGCGCCGGCAGGCAGCGCCGGGCGTGAAAGTGACGCTGAAGAATTTTGGCCGCGATCGCCGCTATCCGATCGTCAATCGCTTCCACGACCCGGGCACGCCGGTGCCCGAAGCTGATCCCAAGACCGGCAAGGTGACGGCCATGGCGAAGGCCGGCGCGTCAGATTTCTGAAGAAAATTTTCGCAAGCTGGCTCGGTCACTTCTTCTCATCGCCGATTGCGATGGACGCGATGCGGGTAACCGCTCAGTGTGGCTGCGACGAGTCTTGCGACGGAGATTGCGATGAAAGAAATGGCGGCCCAACCGTGCGTACAATACGTTTACCAGGATCGGTGCTGGCTGTAGCCGCCGAAGGAGTCGCAACGGCGCTTGCAGTCGCCGGCGCGCCGGTCGAATTCGCACCGACGCTGGCCGCCGGAGTTGAAACTGCGGGTTTTCCGGCCGGCTTGGGCTGCGAGAGCGCCCTGGCGTTTTGATCGGTCACGACGATGTCGCCGCTTTCGAGCGTGGTTGAGTCGTCAGCGTTTTTAAGCGCATCGGCCCAGCTTTGGCCCGGCCGGCGGCAAGAGCAGCCGGCGACGATTTCCTTGCGATAGCGAAAGGCATTAGGCAGCGCCGTATACGGCTGGCCAGAGATCGACACCGCCTGCTCCATGTCCTCACCAGGATTATGGAACGAATACAATTCCGCTTCGGCAGCTGGACACAGCCTTTGGCAAGCGCGCGCGTCATCGGTAAAGCGGCTGGCCACGGTCGAATACGAGATCGGGAAATAAAAGCCATCGCACGCGCGCACGCAGACGGTGTGATAAGTGCCGGATGGGGCGCCGTCGCCGCCCGGATTGACAATCGTGCCGCCGCCGAACAACGCGTCGAAAAAGCCTTGCGGTCCGCCCCACGAATTGGCGGCGGCGGTGTATTGAGCGCCGCAATTATTTTGCGCCAGCTGCCCGATTAGTGCGCGGCGCTGCCCTTCCCGCCCGGTATTGCCGTTTTTGAGCTGTTCGAGATCGCTCATCATGCGATCGAGATTGCCGCGCATCTGCTGGATCTGCGAGGTGATCGGTCCGCACTGCGGCGACAATGCCGAAAACAACGAAAAAAATCCCTGGCCGGCGCAGCCGCCCTTGTGAGCTTGTGCGACGACGCGATCGAGATCGGATTGCTGTTTGGCAATGGCGTCCTCGGAGCGTTTGATTTGATCGGCGCGTACTGGATCGACGGCGCCTTGATTCAAGCTGGCAAGCAGGGCCTCAAGCCGGACGCAAACTGGATTTGAGTTTGACGGTGTGCTGGGCGCCGGCGAATTCGCCAATGGCGGGCGCGGTGGTGGCGGCGCGGTAACAGCCGCCGAGCCGGAGATTCCCTGTGCGTTTGCGGCGATGGGAATTGCGACGGCCATGGCGACAAGCAAGGTCAACCATTGCCGGATCTTCAAGCCGGCTTTGACAAAGCCGCTCAGGTGATCATTCATTCTTGCCCCAGACCCCTCGCGCGGCGATGGATCAAGCGCCGCAATGGTGACCAAAGTGTGGATGCTGACTACGTCTCATTCGGCGTCGGGCTGATTTTCCGGACGCGCTCGGTCGAATGCAGGCAACGCCAGACAAGCGCGATCGACGCCGACGATTCTCGGAAACTTCTCGAGCGGGACTTTCAGCCGTCTGGCGTTGTTGACCTGCGGCACGAGGCAGATATCGGCGAGCGTGACCGTGCTGCCGCAGGCGTAAGGGCCAGGCGTGATTAGCTGTTCCAGTGCTTCAAATCCGGCGACCACCCAGTGGTGGTACCAGGCGTCGATCGCGGTTTGCTCCTGCCCCATATTATTCTTCAGATAACGCAACGGGCTGGTATTGTTGAGCGGATGAATATCGCAGGCGATGAGATCGGCGATCGCGCGCACGTGAGCGCGTGCGATCGGATCCTTCGGCAACAGCGGCGGCTGAGGATGCGTTTCATCTAGATATTCGATAATGGCGAGCGACTGTATCAAAACGTCGCCACCGTCGGTGACGAGAGCCGGGACGCGCATCTGCGGGTTGACCGCGCGAAATGCCGGCAATTTGTTGTATCCGCCATCCTTGACCAGATGAACTGAGGCCGTCTCGTAGCTAATGCCCTTGAGATTAAGCGCAATCCGCACGCGGTAAGCGGCCGACGAGCGGAAGAAGGAATAAAGTTTCACATTGCCCTCATATTACCAGCATCCATGTTCTGACCGGCGCCGTCCTGCTCGATTGCTTCGGCGACAAGCTGCGCCGACCGGTCAGTGATTCGCTGTAGTGCGCGTTGGAACGCGTCGCGGTCGCTGGGCGACAAAATGTCGGTTAAGCGGCGGGCGAAATCGAGGGCATGCGGTGCAAGCTCCTCATAGGTCGCCCGCCCGGCGGCAGTCAGCGACAAGAGGGTCTCGCGCATATCGGCGCGGTTGACGCGCCGGGCTAAGAGCTTGCGTTTTTCCAGAAGGGCCACCGCGCGCGACACCTTGGTCTTATGCATATGGGTGTGAGTGCCGATCGCCTTGCTCGTCATCACCCCAAACTGGCCGAGAGTGACCAGCACGCGCCAATCGGGAATCCCGATGCGATAGCGACGTACGTAAACCCGCGACAGCGCTCGGGAGACTAAAGTGGCCACGACGTTAAGCTGGTAAGGCAAAAATTGTTCGAGCTTAAGCGGCGCTCCGCGCATCGCCGCGTTCGGTTTGGTGGGGATTTCGCTGCGTAAGGCGTTCTGGCCGGTCATAGGGCGAAGATGAACGATGTTGCTGGTCCGTGCAACGGCACTGGGCCGATTTCAGCCCAAGTTAGGTGCGCCAACACAAATGCAATTCGGCTAATTCAGCGCGAACACTCTATAGCGACGAATTCGCCGCAATGGTCACCGCCGCATGAATTGCCGCCGGCCACAGTCGCCGTAATCGCGCCAGCAATATCGTCCCGCTCCACTTTGCGGAATGAAAGCGCCTGCACATATTCGTGCGAGTGGCCATAGGCGTTAGCCACCGTCGTACCGCATGCGGCATTGGAGACGAGGCAGCGGTCGACACCGTAATCGTTGGCGTCGTTGGCAATGATGAACATGCGTTGTTCGGCCTGGGCGCTGCTGCAGAGAAACGAGGCTGCGAAAGCGGCTGCCGCGGCGACACAACGCATGATTTCCCCCAACGCAACACAATCGACGGACGGCGTTGAAGCCGTTTACCTGTCCCTCGATTGAGCATGCGTCACTAGGGTTAAGCCTTCTTTAAGCCGCGCCATTCAAAGAAAGTTCGCTAGGCATTTAACCGGCCCGGTTATGCGGAATGGAGCCGGCGGGACTGCTGGCAAGGAAGCTGGCAAGACGGCTGTCAAGACGGCTGTCAAGACGAGGGGCCCTTGACGGCATGTGCCGCCTCGACCATTGTGCATTGCATGAACGGACGCCACGTCTGCGGCATTTGCCGGGAGATTATTCGCTAGCGTCAAACGCTGGCTGCGGCCGTCTTTTTCTCATCCCCGAGACCCAGACACGCCCGGCCAGCAGGCCGGTGGGTGTGCGCGTTTTAATTTGTGCCGGGTTGTGACCGGCGCTGAGCCGTACAGGTTGATTGCTTATGGAGCTTAAGCTCTACGATACGCTTAGCCGCGAAAAGCGCGTCTTCACGCCGCTAGATCAGTCAAACGTGCGCATGTATGTCTGCGGCCCGACGGTTTACGACTTTGCCCATATCGGCAATGCGCGGCCGGTGATCGTGTTCGACGTGTTGTTTCGGCTCTTGCGCCATATCTACGGCACTGACCATGTCACTTATGTCCGCAACATCACCGACGTCGACGACAAGATCAACGCCCGCGCTGCGCAGGAATATCCGGCGCTGCCGTTGAACGAGGCAATCCGAAAAGTCACCGAAACGACTGATCGGCAATTCCACGAAGATGTCGCGGCGCTCGGCTGCCTGCCGCCGACGGCCGAACCGCGGGCGACCGAGCACATTGCCGAAATGCGCGTGTTGATCGAACGGCTGGTGCAATCCGGCAACGCCTATGTCGAAGAGGACCATGTCCTGTTCAGCGTTGAGACAATGCCCGATTACGGGAAGTTGGCGCGGCGCTCGCTCGACGAAATGATCGCCGGCGCACGCGTCGAGGTGGCGCCGTACAAGCGCGCACCGATGGATTTCGTTTTGTGGAAGCCGTCGAAACCGGGCGAGCCTGCTTGGCCGTCGCCGTGCGGCATCGCCGTGCCCGGTCGTCCGGGCTGGCACATCGAATGCTCGGCCATGGCGGACAAATGGCTATGGAGTAACGCGCTTTCCAAACTTTCAGAAAGCGGGCTCGCGCATCCTCATCAATTCGACATTCACGGCGGCGGCGTCGATCTCGTTTTTCCGCATCATGAAAATGAAATCGCGCAGTCGCGCTGCGCCTTTCATACCTCGGGCATGGCGAATTACTGGGTGCACAACGGTTTTCTCCAGGTCGAAGGCGAGAAGATGGCGAAGTCACTCGGTAACTTCGTCACGATCCGCGATTTACTGAAGGACTGGCCGGGCGAGACGGTGCGCCTGGCCATGCTGCTGACGCATTATCGCCAGCCGCTCAACTGGACGACAAATGCGCTGCGCGAAGCCTACCGAACTCTGGATCACTGGTATGAACTCACCGGCGATACAAAGCCCGGTATGTTGTGTGCGGACACGATTGGTGCGCTCGCCGACGATTTGAATACGCCCAAAGCCATCGCTGCCCTGCACGAGCTGCGCGCCGAAGCAGCTAAAGGGAGCAAAATGGCTTGCGCCTCTCTCAAAGCAAGCGCGCAGCTTATCGGTCTGTTGCAGGAAACCGGCGCCGAATGGGCAAGCTTTCGGCCGGCATCGATTGCAGTGGACGAAAACAAGGTGACAGCGCTAATTGCGGCGCGTAACGCTGCACGGCAAATGAAGAATTTTCAGGAATCCGATCGCATTCGCGACGAACTGACGAGAATGGGCGTTGTCTTGAAGGACACAAAGGACGGTACGACCTGGGAGATCGCGCGATGAACCCGCGCCCGTTGCCGCAACTGGCGATGCGTCCGATGCTGCCGACCGACGTGCCGCTGCTCGCCGAGATTTTCCGCGCCGCAATCGAGGAATTGACCGCCGACGATTATAGCGAGGCGCAACAGGAGGCTTGGGCGTCGGCCGCCGATGACGAGGAGGCGTTCGGCGCCAAATTGGCGCACGAGTTGACGCTGGTTGCGACCTACGGCGGTGCCGCCGTCGGCTTTGCCGCGCTCGCTGAGAACAGGCGGATCGACATGCTCTATGTTCACCCCGCCGCTTCCGGACAAGGGGCAGGGGCGATGCTGTGCGACGCACTGGAAAAGCTCGCGGCCGCACGCGGTACCGAGGAAATCAGCGTGGATGCCAGCGACTCCTCACGCAGCTTTTTTGAAAAACGCGGGTTTTCCGCGCAAAGCCGCAATACGGTGTCGCTTGGCGGCGAGTGGCTCGCCAATACGACCATGACAAAGCCTCTCGGTGGGCAAGGGAGGAACTCATGAAACGCCCGGAGACGCCGTTTCCGCGACACTGGCTTTATTATCTGATCTTGAAATACGCAGTGATCGGTGCGGCAGTGGTCGTCTCGCTCTACACGATCTACCGGCTCTATCGCGGTTAGTGGTATGGCGCGCGAACGGCTCTATTTGTTCGATACCACTTTGCGCGATGGCGCGCAAACGAACGGCGTCGACTTCACGCTGACCGATAAGCTTACTATCGCCGGCATGCTCGATGAGCTCGGCGTCGATTACATCGAGGCTGGCTATCCCGGCGCCAATCCGATCGACACCAGTTTCTTCTGCGAGCGCCGGCCGATCCACGCACGTGTCACCGCCTTCGGCATGACGCGCCGCCCAGGCCGGTCGGTATCCAACGATCCCGGCCTGGTGGCGCTATTGGACGCGCAGGCGGATGCGATCTGCTTCGTTGCCAAAAGCTGGGACTATCATGTACGGATTGCACTCGAGACAACCGAGGATGAAAACCTCGCCTCGATTCGCGACAGCGTGCGCGCGGCGAAGACAAAAGGACGCGAAGTCCTGCTCGACTGCGAGCATTTCTTCGACGGCTACAAGGCTAATCCCGCCTATGCGCTCGCCTGCGCCAAGGCCGCGCATGCCGAGGGAGCGCGCTGGGTGGTGCTGTGCGACACCAATGGCGGTACGCTGCCACATGAAGTTGAGCACATCGTCGCCGAAGTCTGCAAAATCATACCGGGCGATCGCGTCGGCATTCACGCCCACAACGACACCGAGCAAGCCGTAGCCAATAGTTTCGCAGCGGTACGCGCTGGCGCGCGGCAGATTCAGGGAACACTCAACGGATTGGGCGAGCGCTGCGGCAACGCCAATCTCGTCTCCATCATCCCGACGCTAAAGCTCAAGCCCGAATATGCCGATAAATTCGAGATCGGGGTGAGCGACGACGCGCTCGGGCGCATCATGCGTATGTCACACGGGCTCGACGAATTGCTTAACCGGGCACCGGACCGTCACGCGCCTTATGTTGGCGAAAGCGCGTTCGCGACCAAGGCCGGAATTCATGCTTCTGCGATCGTCAAGGAGCCGAAGACGTATGAGCACATCGCGCCTGAACGGGTCGGCAACAAGCGCAAACTCCTCGTCTCCGATCAAGCCGGCCGATCGAACGTCTTGGCAGAGCTCGAACGCATTGGCTTGTCGCTCGACAAAGACGATCCGCGTGTGACACGACTCCTCGACGAGGTGAAAGAACGTGAAGCGATCGGCTACGCCTACGAGGCGGCTGACGCGTCATTCGAGCTTCTGGCGCGGCGTATGCTCGGCCAGGTCCCGCACTATTTCGATGTCGAGAAGTTCGACGTCAATGTCGAGCAGCGCAATAACGCCAAGGGCGAGCGCGTCACCGTGAGCCAAGCGGTGGTGAAACTCAAAGTCGGCGACGAAGAACTGATCTCCGTGGCTGAAGGCATTGGCCCGGTGAACGCTCTTGATCTCGCCTTGCGCAAGGACCTTGGCAAATATCAGAGTTTCATCACCGGGCTCACATTGACCGATTATCGTGTCCGTATCCTCAACGGCGGCACGCAAGCGGTCACGCGCGTGCTGATCGAGAGCACCGATGAAAGCGGCGATCTTTGGCGAACGGTCGGTGTTTCAGCAAATATCATCGACGCGTCGTTCCAGGCGCTGATGGATTCCATTGTCTATAAGCTCATGAAATCCGGCGCGCCGGTCTAATTGCTTTCTTTCTTCGCCCTAGCTGCGAATTGGAGGGCTCGCATGATCGATCATGTCTCCGTTGCGGTGCGCGACCTTAACAAAGCCGAGTCCTTCTACGCCGCGCTGCTGGCGCCACTCGGGATGCGAAAATTGCGCGAATGGCAGAATGCGGCGGTCGGCTTCGGCAAGAAATATCCGGAGTTTTGGATTAACCGGCGCGAGGCGATGGATCGCGTCGCTACGGACAGCGGCGTCCATATTTGTCTGCGCGCCACTGACACCCGCGCCGTCGAGGATTTCCATGCCGCAGCGCTCAAGGCCGGTGGTACATCGGACGGCGCACCAGGCGTGCGAGCGCAATATCACACCGACTATTACGCGGCGTTCATTCGCGACCGGGACGGCAACCGCATTGAAGCAGTAACGTTTCTGCGCAGCGATACGGCGCAGTAAATCCAAGCGGCCAATATATTTCGCCTTGAACGCGCGGCCGGCTACAACCGCTCGGCGGGAATCGCCATTGCTTCTTCCGCTTCCGCTCGGCCGAGCGCCGCTCGGCGCAAAGTCGGCAAAATATCTTCGACCCGCTCCGCCACCAGGAAATTGACGGCAAGCGATTCGGGCACGAATGCGCGTTCGCGCATATGCGTAATGAGCGTCAGCAGCGGGTCCCAATAACCGTTGATATTGGCGATCAAGATCGGCTTACGATGGCGGCCGAGCTGGGCCCAGGTCAGTTGCTCGACCAGCTCCTCGAGCGTGCCGATCCCGCCCGGTAAAGCGACAAAAGCATCGGCGCGCTCAAACATCGTGCGTTTGCGATCGTGCATATCGCGGGTGACGATGAGCTCTTGGCCGAGCCGGCGCGGCCGCTCACGCTGGGTGAGAAACTCAGGAATAATTCCGGTTGCCTTGCCATCATGCGTCAGCACGGCATGGGCAAGTATGCCCATCAAGCCAACCGAACCACCGCCGAAAACAAGACGCACGCCATTTTCGGCAAGAATTTTGCCGAATTGAGCAGCCGCTTCACCGAAAATCGGCTCGGCTCCGGGACTCGATCCACAATAGACACAAACCGCGTTAATTTTGTTCATGGATAAATTCTCATTAAGCGATACATGTGGCGTCGATTCTTGCTGCCTGCAAGCGCTATTTTGATGGGAGAAGTACGCCGACGGTGCAAGTGGACAAGAAAACGGAAACTCTGTGAAAACGAAGAACTGCCGGCTCCGTTCCCTGCCGACAACGCTCGGCTATCGCTTCCGCCACACCGCTTCACGCGCGCGGCATTAACGAAATCACGCGCGGCGAAATACTGGCTCCGCGTCGGCGGCAGTGAGGTCCGCAAGCGGCGTTTCGCCGGCGACCGCGGTCTGGCCTTCACCGGCCAAGACTCGCGTGCCCTCAGGAAGATAAACATCGAGCCGTGAGCCGAAGCGTATCATTCCGATGCGCTGGCCGGCACCGAGCGTCTCGGTCTCGCGCACGAAACAAACAATGCGGCGCGCAACCAGTCCGGCAATTTGGACGACCGCAACGCGTCGTCCGCTGCCGGTGCCAATAACGAAAGCGTTTCGCTCGTTATCCTCGCTCGCCTTGTCAAGATCGGCGCTGATGAACTTGCCGGCGCGATAGACGATGCGCTCGATTCTCCCCGCAACCGGACTGCGATTGATGTGGCAGTCGAACACGCTCATGAAGATCGAGATGCGTGGCAGTGGCCGATCGCCAAGTTCAAGTTCTTTCGGTGGCATCACGCTGGCAATTTGGCACACGCGGCCGTCCGCCGGCGCTACGACGATGCCTTCGCGGAGCGGCGTTACCCGTTGCGGATCACGAAAAAAATAGGCGCACCATAGCGTCGCGATGACGGCAATCCAACCGAGCGGCGGCCACACCCAGAATAAAACAAGGGCGGCCAAAGCAAAGCCGCCGATGAAGGGGTAGCCTTCCGAGTGGATCGGTGCGAGTTGTTGACGAATTGAGTCGGCGATCGACATTAAAATTTGCGTGCCTATGTGGTTTCGTTTTGCATCACTTCGAGCAGCGGAGCATGATATATACCGTACCGTAACGGGCCGCTCATTCGGCGGCGTCTGCGGCTGGAAGCAAATCCGGGCGCGGCTCGCTTTCCTCGGGTAATTGCGGCGGATTGCGATTCGGTGCGCCACCGTCATCGCCGACTTCAGCCAGAATATCGCGGGCAAGCTGCGCCTCGCGTTGCCGGTTCCACATGCTGGCATAAAGACCGCCCAGGTCGATCAGTTCGCGATGCGTGCCGCGCTCGACGATGGCGCCGCGATCGAGCACCAGAATTTCGTCGGCATTGACGATCGTTGAGAGGCGGTGGGCAATGACCAAGGTGGTGCGGTTTTCGGCGACGCGATCGAGCTCGTCCTGAATGTCTTTTTCAGTGTGGCTGTCGAGCGCCGATGTCGCTTCATCAAGCAACAAAATTGGCGGTCCTTTGAGGATCGTGCGTGCGATCGCGACGCGCTGTTTTTCGCCGCCGGAAAGCTTCAGGCCGCGTTCGCCGACCTCGGTTTCATAGCCTTTCGGCGTGCGGCGTATAAAACCGTCGATCTGCGCTTGACGTGCCGCTTCCTCGACTTCGCTGTCGCTCGCATCCCAACGCCCGTAGCGAATATTGTAACGGATCGTGTCGTTAAACAGGACCGTATCCTGCGGGACCATGCCGATTGCCGCGCGCAAGGAGGTCTGCGTGACCTCGCGAATATCTTGATCGTCGATCAGGATACGGCCGCCGGTGACATCGTAGAAGCGGAACAGCAGCCGTGAAATCGTCGATTTGCCAGCGCCCGAGGGTCCGACAATCGCCACGGTGCGCCCGGCGGCGACGTCAAAGCTCAAACTCCCAAGAATCGGCCTGGCCGCTTCATAGGCGAATGAAACATCCTCGAACCGGATGGTGCCGGCGCGCACCTGTAGCGGCTGCGCGCTGGGGGTGTCGGTGATTTCCGGCTTCCGCGCCAACAGCGAGAACATTGTCTCGATATCTATGATTGCCTGCTTGATCTCGCGATATACCATGCCCATGAAATTCAGCGGCGTGTAGAGCTGAATCATCATCGCGTTGATCATCACGAAGTCGCCGATGGTGTTGGTGCCGCGCGCAATGCCGTAAGCGCAAAGCACCATCGCCGCGGTGAGGCCAATGGTGAAAATGACTGCCTGTCCGGCATTGAGCACTGCGAGCGAAACATAGGCCTTGACGCTGGCGTCCTCGTAACGCGCCATCGACCGGTCGTAGCGTTTCGCCTCGCGCATTTCGGCGGAGAAATATTTAACGGTTTCGTAATTCAACAACGAGTCGATCGCCTTGGCATTGGCGTCGTTGTCGCTATCGTTCATTCTGCGGCGAATGTTGATGCGCCATTCGGTGGCGTAATAGGTGAACAGCATATAGCAGATCACCGTTACGGCGATCAGGGCGACGTAGCGCCAATCGAAATGAAACAGCAGCACTGCAACGATCAGGACGAGTTCAACGATCGTGGGCGCAAGCTGCAGCAGCACCATGCGGACGATTGTCTCGATGGCGTTGCGACCACGCTCGAGTACGCGCGTGAGCCCTCCGGTCTTGCGCTCGAGGTGAAAACGCAGCGATAGAAGATGCATGTGCTCGAAGGTGAGCATTGCCAGCTGCCGTACCGCATTCATCGCCACCTTGGCGAAAATACCGTCGCGCCATTGGGTGAGCAGACCCATCACAATGCGCGTTAAGCCATAGGCGAGCGTCATCACGATTGGCGCGGCGAGTGCCCAAGCGAGCCAGTCGTTCGGCGCCATCGGCGCCGTGCCCCGCCCAGCGAGCGCGTCGGTTGCCCACTTGAAGGTGAACGGTACGGCGATCGTCGCCAGCTTGGCGAGAACAAGAAGCACGGTCGCGGAAATCACGCGCGCCTTAAGATCGCTCCGGTCGGCCGGCCAAATATAAGGCCAAAGATTGACTAAGGTTGCCACCAAATTGCCGCCGGCGGCGCTTGCCGTTCTCCGGAAAAGTACGGTTTGCTGTTGAAAATCGCTCATCACAAGCTCACGAAATGCCCCAATGTTTTTAGTTACGCGGAGATTTTCACTTAACTACTTTCGCATCGCGAGCTTGTCTGCGGCAGAATTCGGCCAATAACTGAGCGGTACTGCAACACTAGCGGAGTTCGCAAGTGTCCTCGGAAGCGCAACAAGTATCGGCCGCGTTCACAAGCGGCGTCAATCCGAAGATCGCTGACTGTTGCTGCCTTTCTTTGGTTGCACAACACGACCGATCCGGACCGTGCTTCTCCCGGTCGGCAGGCGGTGAGGCACGCGGGAATCTGGCCACTGACGACAACGTAAACCCACGCGGTCCGGCCGTTGACCTCGCCGAAGCGCTTCGCGCCGGTTGGTTCGAATTGTGGTACCAGCCCAAAATCGGCAGCCAAGCTCAGGATCTGCAGGGCGCCGAAGCGCTCATTCGTATGCGCCATCCGCGATTGGGAATTATTCAACCTGCCGATTTCATGCTCGATGTCGGCGATCGGCGTTCCCTGGCGCTCTCGCAATTTGTCATCGCTCAAGCACTCGCCGATTGGCGTTATTTCTTCACCGAGCAACGTCCTCTGGATATATCGATCAATCTTCCGATCTCGTTTATCGCCGTGGCCGGTATTCTCTAGTTTTGTCTGGTCGTTTTTGGTCCGAAAAATCAGGCATTTTCAGCCGATGGTTATCAGCGCAGTGTTGCCTCGTGCTGCCTCATTTTGAGTAGTTCGCTAGCAAATCCGCTAGCAAAAAATCCGCAACCGTGACTCGGCGAAGAAGCGTTGACTTTTGCTGCGACGCAGCAGCGGCAAAACGTTCAGTGTGGGTTCATTTT
>Ga0310913_10000080_pt1 | contig 36099 bp, 33 predicted proteins | sample GREbulkMGOX082_FD_203447 | JGI IMG/M metagenome (GOLD analysis project Ga0310913, IMG submission 203447) | Lab enrichment of tropical soil microbial communities from Luquillo Experimental Forest, Puerto Rico - GRE.bulkMG.OX082 | ecosystem: Environmental > Terrestrial > Soil > Tropical forest >...
CGAAGTCATGAATATCATCGGCGATGTCGCCGGACGCCGCTGCATCCTGATCGACGACATCGTCGACACCGCGGGAACTTTGTGCAATGCCGCGAGAGCCTTGATCGATGCCGGAGCCTCCGCCGTTTATGCGTATGTCACCCATGGGGTGCTGTCGGGGCCTGCGGTGGCGCGTATCGCGGCTTCGCCGATCGAGACGCTGGCCATCACCGACAGCATCGTCGCGACCGAAGCGGTGCGCGCCGCTCATAATATCCGCCAGCTGAGCATCGCGCCGCTGATGGGCGAGGCGATCCGGCGGATCAGCGAGGAACGATCGGTCTCCAGTCTGTTCTATTGAGCACCGCCGTTATCGGGGTCGGTATGGCAGGTGCACCCCTGCCGTTGGGCTGGGATTTGTGCCCACTTGGCTAAACCTTAAATCGGCCGGCGATGGCGACCCCGGATCAAAAGGGAGCGACAGTCCATGCCTGAAACCACCACATTGAGCGCCGAAAGGCGCACGCTGATCGGAAAAGGTGCCGCGCGGGCGACGCGGCGGATTGGTCGCGTCCCTGGGATCATCTATGGCGGCGACGGTGAACCGATGCCGATCAGTCTGGAACCGCGCGAATTGTCCCGCGCTCTCGCCAGGCGCGGTTTTCTCGCGACGGTTGTCGAGGTCAAAGTGGATGATGCCGTCCATCGCACCCTGCCACGCGAGGTGCAGTACCATCCGGCGACCGACGAGCCCTTGCATGTCGATTTTATGCGGGTCGGCGCCGATACCGAGGTCACCGTGACCGTACCCGCCGCTTTCATCAACCAGGAGCTGTCGATCGGCCTGCGCCGCGGCGGCATCCTCAACATCGTCCGTCACGGGATCGCGTTGGTCTGTCAGGTGGACAACATCCCCGAGCAGCTGGTCGTCGACCTCGACGGCCTGGACATCGGCGACAGCGTCCATATCAGCGCAGTGACCTTGCCGGCGGGCTCACGGCTGACGATCACCGACCGCGATTTCACGATCGCCAGCATCGCAGCGTCCTCGGCGGTGCGCGAGGAGGCGGCTGCTGCGGCGAGTGCGCCTCCTCCCGCCGCTGCCGAACCGCCCGCCGCAACTTGAGTTCTCCGGCCGGGCCTGACGGCTTCCTCGATCGGGCAGTGATGCGGCTCGTTGTCGGCCTTGGCAATCCGGGCCCTCGCTATGCCCGCAACCGGCACAACGTTGGCTTCATGGCGGTCGACTTGATCGCCCGCCTTCACGGCGCCTCGGGCTTTCGCAGCCGGTTTAGAGGCGAGCTCGCGGAGGGTGTGATCGGCGGCGAGCGGCGTCTGCTGCTGAAGCCGCAGACCTTTATGAACGATTCCGGCGAGTCGGTTGCCGAGACGGTGCGGTTCTTCAAGATGTTGCCGGAGGAAATCGTCGTGATCCACGACGAGATCGATTTGCGGCCGGGCAAGCTCCGGGTGAAATGCGGCGGCGGCACGGCCGGCCATAACGGCTTGCGGTCGATCGACGCACTGCTTGGGCCGGATTTCTGGCGGATGCGGATCGGCATCGGGCATCCCGGGATCAAGGAACTTGTCCAGCCCTATGTCTTGCAAAATTTCTCGAGTGAGGAGGTGACCGCATGGGTCGCGCCGCTGCTCGAAGCGGTGGCGGGGACGATCGGGCTGCTGCTATCCGGCGCCCCGGACGCCTTCATGAGCGAGGTGGCGCGCCGCTTCGCCCCGCCTGATCTCGATGCTGCGGACAGTCCCGCCCAGTCTTAAACGAATAGCGCATGGGATTCACTTGCGGCATCGTCGGGTTGCCGAATGTCGGCAAATCGACCCTGTTCAATGCGCTGACCGCGACCGCTGCGGCCGACGCAGCGAATTATCCGTTCTGCACGATCGAACCCAATGTCGGGCGCGTCGCCGTGCCGGACGGGCGGCTCGCGATCTGCGGGCGCCTTGCAAAGTCGGCAGAGATCGTCCCGACCCAGCTCGAATTCGTCGACATCGCCGGACTGGTGCGCGGCGCTGCTCGCGGTGAAGGGCTCGGCAACCACTTTCTTTCGCATATTCGCGAGGTCGACGCGATCGCGCATGTCCTGCGTTGCTTCGCAGACGGCAACGTCACCCATATCGAGGGTTCCGTCGACGCGGTCCGCGACATCGAGACGGTCGAGACCGAGCTGATGCTCGCCGACCTCGAAAGCCTCGAACGGCGCGCCGTGCATATGGTCAAGCGCGCGCGCGGCGGCGACAAGGAGGCAAAGGGACTGCTCTCGGTCGTCGATCCGGTGCTGGCGGCGTTGCGCGAGGGCAAGCCGGTGCGTGAGGTAATCATCGACCCAGGACGGCAGGCAACCCTGATGGCGCTGCAGCTGCTGACCGCCAAGCCGGTCCTGTACGTCGCGAATGTCGACGAGGCGAGCGCCGGCTCGGGCAATGCCGAAAGCGGGCGGGTCGCCGAGTATGCTGCGGGGCGCGGCGCGGGCGCCGTGATGGTCTCGGCGGCGATCGAAGCCGAATTGGCGCAGCTGAGCGACGCCGACGAGAAGGATGAATTCCTGAACTCCCTCGGGCTCGAGGAGACCGGTCTCGCCCGCGTCATCCGCGCGGGTTATGCGCTGCTGCGCCTGGTCACCTTCTTCACCGCCGGCCCGAAGGAGGCGCATGCCTGGACCGTCGAGCAAGGCACCAGGGCGCCCCAGGCGGCCGGCAAGGTCCACACCGATTTCGAGAGGGGTTTCATCCGCGCCGAGACGATTGCCTTCGCCGACTTCGCCGCATATGGCGGCGAGCAGGGTGCGAGAGACGCCGGCCGCATGCGCCTCGAAGGAGCCGACTATGTCGTCCAGGACGGCGATGTGATGCGGTTTCGCTTCAACGTTTAGCGCCCGACCGCGGGCGAAAAATACAACGAATATCACGATGCACACCCGGAACAGACCGGATTCGCAGACAAGACAGACCGCTGATCAATGGGTTAGGCGGAAATTTGCGATGCCAAGAACAACGTAATCTGCACCGCAGATCAACGGAAATCGCACGGCTCTCAGGGAGCAAAAAACAAAAGGATCGAGCCCTCGGCAAGGGGTCGGGGATGCGGTCTTCGCCTGCGCAGGGCAGGAGTTCATGGTCGTGAAGTGGCTGCGCAGTGCCGCGATCATCGCCCAAAAAGATCCGGTCGCATGGGGCTATCTGACCAAGGACGAGCACGGCAGGATTCGGCTGCCACCGCTCACCGGCGCGGCGGTGGCCGAGGTTCAGGTGCTATTGCGCAAGATCGCCGGCCATTTTGGCTACGACGAGAACGATACGGTGAATTACAACACGAAATTCCCCAACCCGGATCGAGCCCGGGGAGGAGGGTCAGGGCGGCAAGCCGGCCTCGTCGCGATGTTCCGGAAACAGTCCGAGCAGGCCCGTGCGGGAAGCCGGACAAACGCCGCGTTCGGTGATCAATCCTGTCACGAGCCGCGCTGGAGTCACGTCGAAGGCGTAGTTTGCGGCCGGGCTATGATGTGGTGTGAGCCGGACGGCAACCCGCCGCCCTTCGTCGCTCCAACCCTCGACATGCGTGACCTCGCGGCTATCGCGCCGCTCGATCGGGATTGCGTCGCCGCTCTCGATCTCCCAGTCGATGGTCGGCGAGGGGAGCGCCACATAGAACGGGATGTTGTTGTCGCGCGCGGCCAGTGCCTTTGTGTAGGTGCCGATCTTGTTGGCGACATCGCCGCCCGCGGTGGTGCGATCGGTGCCGACGATGCACAGGTCTACGAGCCCTTGGCGCATCACATGGCCGGCGGCGTTGTCGACGATGACCGTGTGCGCGACACCGTGCTCGGCGAGCTCCCAGGCGGTGAGCCCGGCGCCTTGGTTGCGCGGCCGCGTCTCATCGACCCAGACATGAAGCGGGATGCCGTCGTCATGGGCCCGGTAGATCGGGGCGAGGGCGGTTCCCCAATCGACGGTCGCAAGCCAGCCAGCATTACAATGCGTCAGGACATCGACCCGCGCACCGGTGCCCTTGCGCCGATGCGCCTCGGCGATCAGACCTTCGCCATGCTCGCCGATCGCGCGGTTGATCGCGACATCCGCTTCGGCGATCTCGCCCGCCCGCGCCACCGCCGCAGCGAACCGGCGACCCTCCGGCACGCCTTGGAGCACGCGTTCCATCTCCGCCAGCGCCCAGCGCAAATTGACCGCGGTCGGGCGCGTGGCAGAAAGTGTAGCGACTGCACCCGCCAGCCCGGCGTCGGACGGGTCGTCGGCGATCGCCAGCGCCACGCCATAGGCAGCCGTCGCGCCGATCAGAGGCGCCCCGCGAACCTGCATCGTCCGGATCGCCCGCGCCGCGTCTTCGAGGGTATGTAACGCGGCGACCACGAGTTCGTGGGGCAATTTCGTCTGATCGATGATCTCAACCGTGCGCCCGTCGGGGGCCGGCCAGATCGTGCGCATCGGCCGGCCCCGAACATTCATGCGTCGGCCTTAGGATACAAGGGCCGGAGCACCCGCCCGGCAACCGCATCGAGGTGCGCCAACAGCTGGGGATCACGGCGCTCGGGTGCCGTGATCAGCGCATGATCGAGGACCTGTTGGCACCCCTGCCGGCACGGCCCGACATGCGCCGACAGCACCGGGACGACGCTCTTGACCAGCGCCTTGGCCTTTTCCGCGTTGGCGAGCAGAACACCCACGACCATGTCGACGGTAACCGCATCGTGGCCCGGATGCCAGCAATCGTAATCGGTGACCATTGCGACGGTCGCGTAGCAGATCTCGGCCTCGCGGGCGAGCTTGGCCTCGGGCATATTGGTCATTCCGATCACGTCGCACTTCCAGGTTCGGTAGAGTTCGCTTTCGGCGAGGCTCGAGAATTGCGGCCCCTCCATAACGATATATGTGCCGCCGCGTTTGAGCGCGATACCGGCCCGAGTTCCGGCGGCGATCAACGCGTCGCCGATCCTGCCGCAGACCGGATGCGCCATCGAAACATGCGCAACGCAGCCCTTGCTGAAGAAGCTCTTTTGCCGTGCAAAGGTGCGGTCGATGAACTGGTCGACGACGAGGAAATCGCCGGGCTGGAGATCCTCGCGCAGGCTGCCGACGGCGGAGAGCGACACGATGTCGGTGACGCCGCAGCGCTTCAGCGCGTCGATATTGGCGCGATAGTCGATCCCGGAGGGCGGCAGCACGTGGCCGCGCCCATGGCGGGGCACAAAGATGACCGACTGGCCGTTTAGCGATCCGAAACAGAATTCGTCGGAAGTCCGGCCGAATGGGCTTTCGACCCGCCGCCATTCGACCTCGTCGAGCCCGTCGATCTGATAAAGCCCGCTGCCGCCGATGATGCCAATGACCGGGCTAGCCATCTGCGCTTCAGTACTTCAGTGGATCGGGGCCCAGATCTTGCGCTTGGCCGCGTAGAACACGCCGGCGGCAACGACCAGGAACAGCGTGACTTTGAACCCGGTTCGGTGCCGGTCCTCGAGCCGCGGCTCGGCAGCCCAGGTCAGAAAGGTGACAACGTCGTGCGCCATTTGCGGCACGGTCGCCGGCACGCCATCGGCAAAGGTCACGGCGTTGTCGCTGAGCGGCGGCGGCATCGCGATTTGGTGGCCCGGGAAGAACTCGTTGTAGTTCATGCCCGGGAGCAGATTGAAACCCGTTGGGGCATCTTTGTAGCCGGTCAGAATACCGTAGACGTAATCGGGACCGCCCGGGCGCGCCTTGACGATCAGCGACTGATCGGGTGGAAGCGCCCCGTTATTCGCGGCGCGGGCGGCTTGGTCGTTCGGGAACGGCCCGGGAATGGGGTCGGAGGGCCTGCCCGGCCGCTGGAACATCTGACCTTCGTCATTCGGCCCGTCGGTGACCTGATAGCCGGTGGCGATCGCTTTTAACTCGTCCTCGCTGTAGCCGATGTCCATGAGGTCGCGGAAGTGGAGATGCTTGACCGGATGACAGACCGAGCAGATTTCCTTGTAGACCTGGAAGCCGCGCTGCGCCGACGCCCGGTCGTAGGTGCCGAAGACTCCGTCGAATGACCATTGCTGACGCGGCAACGGGGTCTCATCGGCCGCCAGGGCAAGAGCCGGGGCCAGCATGGCCGCGCCGAGCACCGCCGTGGCGAAGACTCGTCTTGCCATTTCAGGGCTTCGCCAGCGGCGTGCCCGCGCCGCTCAACCGCGCTCCGCCACTCAACACGGCGGTGCCGATGCTGCTCGGCAGCGGGCGCGGGCGCTCGAGCTTGCCGATCAGCGGGATCAGGATCAGCATATGGAAGAAGTAGTAGAACGTGGCGATTTGGCCGACGGTCACTACGATGCCTTGGGGTGGGTTGGCGCCGACCCAGCCGAGCGCGACCACGTCGATCACCAAGAGCCAGAAAACCCATTTATAGATCGGCCGGAAGCGGGCGCTGCGCACCGGCGACGTGTCGAGCCACGGCAAAAAGAACAATATGAAGATCGATGAGAAAGCCAGAATGACCCCCGCCAGCTTGCTCGATACGAACAGGATCGGAAATGTAATCGACCTCAGTATTGCGTAGTAAGGCAGAAGGTACCATTCGGGCACTATGTGGTTGGGCGTTTGCATCGGGTTCGCCGGGATGTAGTTATCGGGCTCACCCAGGAAATTCGGCGCGTAGAAAACGAAAAAGCCATAGATCAACAGGAAAACCGTCAATCCGAACAAGTCTTTGATCGTGTAGTAGGGATGAAACGGGATCGTGTCCTGCGGCCCCTTGTGGTCGATCCCGAGCGGGTTGTTGGAGCCGTGACGGTGCAGCGCAACCAAGTGGAGCAGCACCACGGCTAGAATGACGAAGGGCAGCAGATAGTGCAGCGCGTAGAAGCGGTGCAGTGTCGGATCGCCGACGGTAAAACCGCCCCACAGAAAGGTCACGATGCCTGGCCCGACGAGGGGAATTGCCGAAAACAGGTTGGTGATGACCGTGGCGGCCCAGTAGCTCATCTGGCCCCAAGGCAGAACATAACCCATGAAAGCTGTGGCAATCAGCAGCAAAAGGATGATGACGCCGATAATCCACAGCAGCTCTCGCGGGTTCTTATACGATCCGTAATACAATCCGCGAAACAAGTGAATGTAGACAATGGCGAAAAACATCGACCCGCCATTCATATGAACATAGCGCACGAGCCAGCCATAATTCACATCGCGCATTATTCGCTCGACAGAATCAAACGCGAGATCGGCACTCGGCGTGTACTGCGTGGCCAAGATAACGCCTGAGGCGATCATGACCACAAGCATGATCCCGGAGAGCGAACCGTAGTTCCACCAATAGCTAAGGTTCCGCGGTGTCGGGTATTCGTTCAGCTCGTGGTTAAGGAACTGGACGAACGGCAACCGATAATCGATCCAGCGGATGATCCGGGCTGTGGCACCGGGGCGGTTGTCGGCCATGACGCCCTCCTAGCCGATGGTTATCGCGGCGTCGCTGGTAAATTTGTAAAGAGCCTTGCTCGCCAGTTCAGCGTCTCCCGGCAGCCACAGATTGAGCGGCGCCGGCCCCTGCCGGATCCGTCCTGAGGTATCGTAGACCGAGCCGTGGCAGGGGCAGAACCACCCGCCGAAGGAACCGCGATCGTCACCCGCCTTTTGGCCAAGCGGGATGCAGCCGAGATGCGTGCAAACGCCGACGATGATCAGCCATTCCGATTTCTGGACACGATCCGCATCCTTCTGCGGGTCACGCAGTTGGGAGATGTCGACGTCTTCGGCGGCTTTAATCTCCTCCGGTGTGCGGTGGGCGATGAAAACCGGTTTGCCGCGCCACGCGACGGTCAGGCGTTGACCGACTTGGATCGGTGCGAGATCAACCTCGGTGCTCGAGAGCGCCAATGTGTCACGCGCCGGGTTGAGCGTGTCGACGAACGGCCAGATCGTGGCGACGACGCCGATGCCACCGATTGCTCCGGCCGTCAAAAACAGGAAGTCGCGCCGTGTCTCACCGGAATGCACCTGGTCAATGTTCTGCTGCGCGACATCGGCCATTAAAAACCTCATACTCGGGCGGCGGTCGATCTGGCACCAGCCGCCGGCGGAAGCTATACCGTTGATAAAAGCGAACTATGCGACAGACTGCCGCAGAATTGAGCGACTCAGCGAATATTTGATGATTCCGTTATGTTGCTTTGGCCACCCCTAACACCGGGCCGGAGGTTATTTGCGCCTCGCCTTGTTCGAACCTGACGTACCGCAGAATACCGGTGCCCTGCTGCGGCTTGCGGCCTGCTTTGGGATCGAGGTCGATTTAATCGAGCCATGCGGCTTCCTACTCGACGACCGGCGCGTCAGGCGCGCCGCGTTGGATTATTTGGCGAATCTTTCAGTCCGGCGACATGTTTCATGGAGAGCGTTTTTGGCTGAACACGATCCCCGGTCGCGACTTATCCTGATGACGACCTCTGGATCGGTCGCGCTGCATCGCTTTGCTTTTGCCGCCGAGGATACAATCCTTCTTGGGCGCGAGAGTGCGGGCGCACCCGAGACGGTGCATCACGCCGCCTCCGCCCGCGTAGTGATCCCCTTGCGTCGGCCTGCCCGATCGCTCAACGTTGCCCAAGCCGGCGCCATCGCGCTGGCCGAAGCACTGCGCCAGACTGGACTTTTCCCCCCGCAGTGAGCAACGTTTCCACCGCATTTCCGCCCGATCGCGAGCGCTGCGCCAAGGTCGAGACTTGGTTCGCCGGGTTGCGCGACCGGATTTGCCTGGCGTTCGAGGCGATCGAGGACGAACACGCCGCAGCACGTCCCGCACAGGAAGGCGCCGGCCGCTTCGAGCGCAGAGAGTGGGATCGACAAGGCGGTGGTGGTGGGACGGTCTCGATCATGCGCGGGCGCGTCTTTGAGAAAGTCGGAGTCAACATCTCGACCGTCTACGGCGAGTTCTCCCCCGAGTTTCGCAAGGACATTCCTGGAGCCTCGGAGGATCCGCGCTTCTGGGCGAGCGGGATTTCGCTCGTCGCTCACATGCACTCGCCGCTGGTGCCGGCGGTGCACATGAACACGCGACAAATCGTCACCACGAAAAGCTGGTTTGGCGGCGGCGCCGACCTCACCCCAATTTTCCCTGACGATGCCGCGGTAGAGGCATTTCACGCGGCTCTCGCGCACGCCTGCGCGGCATACGACGAGACAAGCTACAGCCGTTTCAAGGCATGGTGCGACGAATACTTCTTCATCAAGCATCGGGGAGAGCGGCGCGGGGCCGGCGGGATATTCTTCGATTATCTCGACAGCGGCGATTGGGAGCGCGATTTCGCGTTTCTTTGTTCGGTCGGCGAGGCGTTCCTCGCCGTTTACCCGGAAATCGTGCGGCCGCGCATGCGGCTTGCCTGGACCACGGAGCAACGGCGCCACCAGCTGGTTCGCCGCGGCCGCTACGTCGAGTTCAATCTCCTTTACGACCGCGGAACGATATTCGGGCTGAAAACCGGCGGTAATGTCGAGGCGATCTTGATGTCGCTGCCTCCGGAAGCGGCGTGGCCATAGCGCGCTTCGATTACACCTGCTGGATCGCAGAGAGCAGCCAATCGCCGCCACGCCGGCGAACGAAAGTCCACACTTCTTCCGCTTCCACGCGCGAGTTACCGCTGACGATGGTTTCCGGGTCGCCCGGGGGACGCCCGAGACGGGTGACGTAGTCGATAGCCCGCCAGCGCATGTAAGCGGTGGCATATTGCAGATCACCCTCTTCCCAGCTTTCGCTTAGCTCGCCTTTGACGAGCTCGATATTCGAGACGATGTTCCGTATGCCCTGGCTGGCGTTTCGAGTCAGCTCTTCCGAGAAGTAGCTCAGCATCTCCGGCGTCATGAGCCGGCGAAGCTGTCCAAGATCGCCCGCGCTCCAGGCTTCTTGAACCGCCGCATGGATCGCCTGAAAGGCGCTCAGATCGGCGTTGGACAGATTTATATCGCGGCCGCGATCGCGCCGGACAGGAGCTGCCGAGGCTCCTGCCGAACGCGGCATCGAGAAAGCCGTCCCGCCCGGCCAGCCGTTTGAGAACGCGTGCCGACGGAACAGCCGGACCGCGAAATAAATCAAGAGGCCGATGATCAAAAACTCCAACAAGGTGCCGATCGCCGAGCCGCCCGAAGTGCCGTCCGCGGCATAGCCGCTATGGCCAAACAGCCAGGAACCGATCAGGCCGCCCGTCAGGCCGGTCAAGAACGGATGGCGCTGGAAAAAGCTGCCGCCCCCGTAAGCGGGCGACGGCGTGGCCTCGGAAAGACCGGATTGCGCGGGCGACGTCATACTGCGCCCCAGCGGCTGCGCGTTGTTGTTCTCGTATGTGCGCAGCCCGCGGCTGCCCATGCTCGACGAGCGACCGCCGGAAGAACCGCCGGCCCGCGCCTCGGCGATGGCTGGCGCTAGGGCGACGCTCGCGCTAAAGAACAGCGCCAGGATGATGCGCCAGCTCGCCAGTCGTTTTCTCGCCATTGCCGTGTTCGCCCAAAAGCTGAGAGGGTGGATCGTGCCCGTGGATATGGTGCGGGCCTAGGCTGGCGAAAGCACCATCAAGCGGAATATCGCACTCATTAGAGTGAACCGAACCCGGGCGCGGCTGGGTACCGTCGACCGTACCTGTAGCCGGCTGTTCGCTTGATCGGTCAATATCCGTGCCCAAATAACGGGTATCAATATCTTGGCGACCGGATGCCACACGCGGATCTGGTTTGCCATTCTCGCTCATCAACGAGGAGAAACAATGACCCGAGTGTCGCTTTTCAATTCGCCCCTGCTGCTGGGGTTTGATCACTTCGAGCGCGCGCTCGATCGGGTCAGCAAGATTTCCAGCGATGGATATCCGCCTTACAACATCGAACAGCTTGGCGAGAATTCCTTGCGGATCACCCTGGCGGTCGCGGGCTTCACGATGGCCGACCTCGGTATTACGATCGAGGACAACCAGCTCGTCGTTCGGGGCAAGCAGACCGATGATGCGCAGCGCGTCTATCTGCACCGCGGGATCGCCGCGCGGCAGTTTCAACGATCCTTTGTCCTTGCCGAGGGTATCGAGGTAAGCGGCGCACGGTTGGATAACGGACTTCTACATATTGATCTGGTTCGTCCCGAGGTCGAGAGCCGGGTGCGGACGGTCGAGATTAAAGCGGGTTCTACGGTTTCAGCGGATAGCGTACCAACCAGCTCGCGCGTGCCGAGATGACCCGGGCCCAGCCAGGAGAATAAGATGAATAACGTTGAAAGAATTCGTCAAATGTCAGCGCGGGAGCTGGCGCTGTTCGGTATGCAGGATATTGCTTATGTGAAGCGGGCCGTCCTCAACGACGCGCCCGGCTACACCGTCCATGCCGCCGACGGCACGCAAATCGCCGCGTTTGCGGATCGCGACGTTGCTTCTGCAGCGATGCGTCAGCATGACCTCGAGCCGCTGAGCGTACACTGAGACTCGACACGTCAGGCCAGGTGGTTGTCACGTGGCATAGCTAGGGGTGTGATCGATTAAGAGAGCGTAGAGCGCGTCCGGGTTGTCGGTGCCACGGAGCTTTTCGCAGACCGTACGGTCCCGAAGCAACCGCGACACTCGAGCGAGAGCTTTGAGGTGGTCTGCTCCTGCACTTTCCGGTGCCAGGAGCAGAAAAAGCAAATCGACCGGCTGGTCGTCGATCGCGTCGAACGGAACGGGTCGATCCAGCCGGGCAAAAATTCCGTACAGCATATCAAGACCGGGAAGCCTGCCATGAGGGATCCCGATACCCATTCCGATCCCGGTCGAGCCAAGCCGCTCGCGTTCGATCAGCACATCGTAGATCGTGCGCTCTTCGATTCCGGTCATCGCAGCGGCTCGCCTAGCAAGCTCTTGTAAAACCTGCTTTTTATTGGTCGCCCGTAGTTGAGCTACCACCCTTTGCGGTGTTATCAGATCGGCAATCTCCATCGCAACTGCGAGGTCACGCCTCGCCACGGCTGATCCGCCAGAGGGGGGCGAGTTTCGGATCGGTCCATCCGACGTTGCCGTCCTGCCGTCGATAGACGATGTTAACCTCGTCATATGAGTTGCGGAATAGCAACATCGGGGCGTTGGCGAAGTCCATCCGCCTCACCGCCTCACCGACGTGAGGTTCGGCAGCTCGCTACTCCCCTCGGTGACTACCGCTGGCCCTCCCTCCCCCTGTTCGACCGGGGGCGGCGATAAGTAATCCTCAGCGCGCTCGCTCACTTCGGAGGCCTCGCGCGCCTGCGCGTGGTGGTCGCGCAGGCGACGTTTGTATCGACGCATCTGCTTCGCGATCCGCTCGGCTGCCGCATCATAGGCTGCGTAGATTTCGGCGGCCGAAGCGCTGGCATTTACCGCGATTCCACGACCGATATGGACGGACACCTCGGCCCGGATCAAATGCGCCTGCTTAGAGAACACCACGTGAGCTTCTATCGCGGTCTTGAAATATTTCCCGAGGATCGCGTCGAGACTCGCTTCGACATGCTGGCGTAACCTAGCGCCGGTGTCGATCTGCTTGCCCGCGACAGTCAGTTGCATGATGCGTTTGCCTCTTCCCGCCGAAGCTGGGATGAGATCGAGACCCCGGGGATCGAAGGTGGGAGCGCACCAGCAGGTGGTCAAGTTATATGACGGTACGCATCCCCTGTTTTCGCGTCAAGCGGCGCCGCCACTGCGTGACCTGTAGCGGTGATATGTCAGGGTTTGGGAGCGCACGATCTGTCGCGAGCTATCGACAGCAGCGTTGCCACCACGTCATCTCGCGCTTCCAGGCGCGAGCAGCTTTTCCCGGCGTCGGCGAACCGAAGAAGGGATGCGCATCGCCTCCCGGTACTTAGCGACCGTGCGGCGTTTAATGTCGACACCCTCATAGTGTAACAGTTCGACGATGCGTTCGTCCGAGAAAGTGCCATCCGGAGGTTCGCCGCTGATCAAGGCGCGGATCCGATGGCGGACCGCTTCCGCCGAATGGGCACCGTTTCCCCCAGATGCCGGGATCGCCGAGGTAAAAAAATACTTGAGCTCATAGAGACCACGGGGTGTGGCCATGTATTTGTTGCTGGTTACCCTGCTTATCGTGCTTTCGTGCATCCCGATCGCATCGGCAATGTCGCGCAGGATTAGCGGTCGCAGCGACGGCACGCCGCGACGAAAGAAGGCGTCCTGCTGCCGGACGATCTCGGCGGCGACCTTAAGGATAGTAATAGCGCGCTGGTGCAGCGATTTGACCAGCCAGTTGGCGGCGTGCAGCCGCTCGATCAGATAATCCTTTTCGGCCTTGTGGCGTGTCGCCCGGCAAACCTGGGCGTAATAGCTTTTGTTAACCAGAACGCGCGGGAGGGTTTCTCCATTGAGCTCGACGATCCACCCGCCCTTAGGTTGCGCCCGCATCAAGATATCAGGCACCACCGGCTGCGCGAGTGGCGGATCAAAGGCTAGCCCCGGCTGCGGGTCGAGCGATTGGATCTCGCGGATCATCTCGTGCACGTCCACGGCATCGACGTTGCACACCCGCACCAGCGCAGGGATGTTGCGGGCTGCGACCAGCGGCAGGTTATCAAGCAGAGCCTGCATCGCGGGATCGAATCGATTCCGCTCTCGTAGTTGGAGAGCCAGGCACTCCTTCAGGTCGCGAGCAAAAACGCCGGACGGATCGAATTGCTGGAGGCGCGCCAAAACACCCTCGACCCGGTCCGTGCTGCATCCGAGGAGCCGCGCCACGCCATCGAGACGGGTGCGAAGATATCCATCCTCGTCAAGCAGATCGAGAAGATGCAAGGCGATGACCCGGTCGCCTTGGTCGCCAAGGTCGGCCCCGATTTGCTCAAGCAGATGATCGCGGAGGGTACGCAGCCGCGTTGCGGTCTGCTCGAGCCCGGGACGGCCCGGCGCATCGAAGCCTCCGTCGCGACTGCGCCAGGGCTGGGGCTCGCCGCCCAAATCCACAGGCCGGTCGCCGTCCTCGCCCCATTCCGGTTGCCAATGTTCGGCCGCGTCGGGAGTGAATTCGCCCGTAAGCATCTCCGGTACAGCCGTCGGGGACACACTCTCTCCGCCGCTGATATAGTCGCCTTGTGTGTTTTCCCCGAGGTCTCGCTCGCGCCGCTCCAGCAGCGGGTTTTGTTGGATCTCGCTGTCGATAAAATTGGTCAGCTCAAGGTTCGAAAGCTGCAGCATTTTGATCGCCTGCTGCAGCTGGGGCGTCATGATCAGCGCCTGCGATTGACGCAGTTCGAGCCGCTGAGAAAAACCCGTCCTATTCACATCCCGCTCCGTTTGGAGCGGCTTATAGGCTAAACCTGTCTCCCAGGTAAACGCGCCTCACGTCCGTGTCGGCGACGATTTCGGCGGGGGTGCCCTCCATCAGCACTTGTCCTTCGTGCAGAATATAGGCCCGGTCCACGATCTCAAGGGTCTCGCGCACGTTGTGGTCGGTGATCAACACTCCGATTCCACGATCCTTGAGGTGGGCCACAAGATCACGAATTTCGCTAACAGCGATCGGGTCTATGCCGGCAAGCGGCTCGTCAAGCAAGATGAAATGAGGCTGGGTCGCGAGTGCCCGAGCGATCTCGCATCGTCGCCGCTCACCGCCCGAAAGCGCCATTGCCGGTGCCCGCCTCAGATGAGTTATCGTGAATTCAGCCATCAACGCTTCGAGCATCGCCTCGCGCATCTCCAACGCTGGCTCGGCGATTTCAAGTATTGCCCGAATGTTCTGTTCTACCGTGAGACCCCGGAATATTGATGCCTCCTGCGGCAGGTAGCCGATCCCGAGCCGAGCACGACGATACATCGGGAGATCCGTGATATCGCGCCCATCGAGGCTGATAACCCCGGTATCGGCCGCGATCAGCCCGGTTATGATGTAAAAGCAGGTCGTCTTACCAGCGCCGTTGGGTCCTAGCAGTCCTACCGCCTCGCCACGCTGCACCGACACGTTGACATTGCGCAGCACCGGGCGTCGCTTGAAGGCCTTTCCGAGCCCGAGCCCTAAGAGACCTCGATTGTCGGCGATGAGCCGCGGCTTCGCGTCAGCGGGTGCTCCGTAAAAGCGAGATAGCGCCGCGTTCGATATCACGGCTTTTGCCCGCTCGCTGGCGTCGCGTTCGGGCCGTGACTGCCCGGAACGCCCGATTGATCCTGGCGCACGAAAAGGCCTTCGACGCGTGCCACGGGAGAGCCCGGCTTGCGCGCCGTGGGCATCATACGGCTGACATTATTGTTCAAGTCGACGACGGCGTATTGACCTCGGATCGCATTATCTCCGCGTGTAATCGTAACGTTGCCGAGCAAGGTGACGAGTCCCGTATCGGCGTTGTAGACACCGTAATCTCCGCGGCCGATATCCGTCGTGGTCGAGACGATGACATTGCCCTGCGCATCGATGCGGCTGATCCGGGAACTCTCGTCCCCAGCGCCAGGCAGCCCCGGCGCAGCTCCGGGCTTCGCAATCGGGGTGGAGGGCGCCGGTTTTGCCGGTCGTGCCCCGGGGTTCGTCTCGGCAGGCTTCGCCTTGTCCTTGGTCATATGAGCGGTGAGCACGTCGGCCCGGACCCTCTTGACATTTTCTCTTACCGCGACCGCGTCGCCGCGGGCGACGGCGACTTGTTTCTGGTCGTACCATTCCAGGCTGTCGCGCGCGGTCACCACATCCGTCGTCGTTGTGAGCTTTAACGCCTTGCCCGTGACGATCCCCATCTGCTGGTCGACATCCCAGACTGCTTGGTCGCCGACGACAGTCTGCGTTTCGCCCTTGATCGTGACGTGACCGTCCGCATTGAGGCGGTAGATCTCAGTTTCGCCGCCTGCACCCTTGCTGGGGCGGTAATGCGCGGTCAGCGTGTCGGCGTACACCTCTGTTGTTCCGCGCTTCGCTGTGGCGTTGCCGCGGGCAATATAGATTTGCGCATCCTGTTGCCACTCGATCCCCGAGGTGGCTGAGATGGCGATCGGCCGATCCTCCGAAGCGGCACCGAGGTTCAACCCTTGAGCGGCTGCAGGAGGGCCAGCACACCATAGGCAGAAAAGGAGTGAACCACACCGAATCCAGCTCCCGTGCGCCCGGAACGGGGAGTTGAGCGGGTAATCGAGAACCAACCGGGCCAGGACCCCGCCCTTGGCGAAATGGTCAACCGCTGTCATGCCTCACCTTGGTCACGGCCGGTTTGCCATGCATCTGGATTTTGCCGACACTTTTGGCGTGCTGTTGGGGCTTCGCCGCAGCGTGAGGAGTTGCAATCGGCCTTCTATGGATTTGCGTTACCACGGCTGCCGCGGGAGGAGGCGCCGTCGACGCGGTGACAAAGGGGACGGCTGCCGCAGCTTCGATCCGTTCGGCCTTGCTCTCAACCGCCGCAGACAGTGCCGGAGGCTCCGTCGAGGTGCCGCTTGGTTTGGTTCCCTTGAAAAGAAGATGGGATTCACCGGTAAAGACGATGGTCTCCCCTTTGGAGAAAACTCGGAAGCCTTGCCCGATAATATCCCCCGAAGGGCCGTGGCCTTCGATACGGTCGTGACCTTCAGCGGTGTTGTCGGACAGGTTGATGTGCGCGCGCTGAGTCACGAACCGCGTGCCGTTTTCGTGAACCAGGTTGACATCGCCAAACAGGTCCAACAACTGGGCCTGCGATTGGTATATTCCGGTTGCCGCCGTCAGCACGACCGACGCGCCGCCATGCACGGTCACGACCGCCTTGGGCCGCTCCAGCGCCATTACATCATTCCGATCAGGCACTTGTCGGGCGATTGCGGCCGTCACGACATAGGGTCGGTTGTACCGATCGAGCCCGCCATAGCGCGGATTAACCATCCGCAGCTCGCGCGCCTCGCGCAGGTCGATTGGAGGAAATCCGAGCCGCACACTTTCAAGGAGCGGCGTAAGCCGCGGCCAGCCGGCTACCAGCAGCAACAGTGTAGCTCCGATCGCCGGCAACACGCGCTTCAAGAACGCAACGCGCCGGCTGTAACGATCGTCCAAAACCGGAGCCCGCCAACGCCCGGCCGCCTGCCGCGACCGCGCCGCCGCGACGGGAGGCAACCCTGCCTCCTCCTCAAGCACCCTCACCGACTGGCGCATCCTTCCGCCTTATGCAACGCCCGCCCGCAGGCAGTCGTGCATGTGTAGAAAACCGATTGGTCGTTCGTCTTCGTCGAGGACGAACAGCGAGGTGATCGCAACCCGGTTCATCAGCCCCAACGCGTCCATCGCCAGCGCCGTGGCCGCGATGGTCTTCGGTTTGCGGTGCATGACTTCCGTCACGGTGCGCTCCAGCAGCGAGACGCCCATGTGCCGCCGTAAGTCGCCATCGGTGATGACCCCGATCAGACGGCCATCCGGATCACATACGCCGACGCAGCCGAAACTCTTTGCGGTCATCACCAGAATCGCGTCTGACATCGGCGCGTCCGGCGAGACGAGCGGGATCTCCTCCCCGGGATGCATGATGTCGCGGACCCGCAGCAAACGCTGGCCGAGCCTTCCGCCCGGATGAAACAGCCGAAAATCGGCTGAGGAGAAGCCTTTGCGCTCCAGCAGGGCGATCGCCAGCGCGTCCCCCAAGGTCATCGTCATCGTGGCCGAGGTGGTCGGCGCAAGCCCCATCGGGCAGGCCTCAGCTACCGACGGCAGCAACAGCACGATGGCGGCGGCTTCGGCGAGCGTTGATCGTGCGCCTCCGGTGATCGCAATGAGCGGGATCTCAAAACGCCGGGAATAGGCGACGATGTCGGCGAGTTCGCTGGTCTCGCCCGAGTTCGACAGCGCCAGGATCACATCGTCGGACCCGATCATCCCGAGATCGCCGTGGCTTGCTTCGACCGGGTGAACGAACTGCGCCGGTGTGCCTGTCGAAGCCAGGGTGGCGGCGATCTTGCGGCCGACGTGACCGCTTTTGCCCACCCCGGTGACGATGATCCGTCCTTGCACCGCGGTGCAGGCGTCTACGGCTTCTGCGAACCTGTCGTCGAGCGCTTCGGCCAGATTTTCCAGACCGTCAATTTCGGCCCGTATCACTCGGCGGGCGACGTCGAGATCGGTGCTACCGGTCGGCTGTCGGCCGAGAGCGCGCGGCTGCAGCGCCTCGGCGGCCGAGCTGGGATTGACCCGCATCGAAAAGACCCCCCTCCTTCGATGGCGCGGCTAATGCGCGAAGATGTCTTGCTCCGGCCAGCCCTCGAGATCAAGCAGAACGCGATGAGGCAGGAATTCGAAGCAGGCGCGGGCGAGCGCCTCGCGGCCCTCCCGGGCCAGCATGGCGTCTAGTCGGGAGCGCAGCGCGTGCAGATGGAGCACGTCCGAGGCGGCGTAGCGAAGCTGCTCTTCGCTCAGTTTGGGGGTCCCCCAATCCGAGCTCTGCTGCTGTTTCGATAGATCGATGTTCAGAAGGTCCTTGCACAAATCGCGCAACCCGTGGCGGTCGGTGAAGGTGCGGACCAGCCGCGAGGCGATCTTGGTGCAGTAGATCGGCGCCGCCATAACACCCAGGTAGTGGTAGAGCATGGCGAGGTCGAAGCGCGCAAAGTGGAAGAGCTTGGTCACGCCGGGGTCGGCGAGCAGGCGCCTCAGCGTGGGCGCGCCGTAGTCTCCCGGTGCGAACTGAATGAGATGCGCGTCGCCGTCCCCGGCCGAGAGCTGTACAAGGCACAGCCGGTCGCGATGCGGGTTGAGCCCCATCGCCTCGGTGTCTATGGCGATGGCCGACCTGAAACCGATGCCTTCGGGCAGGTCGCCGTGATAAAGCTTGTGGGTCATTCCGCGCAACGAGGTGCCGCGGTTCCTCCGGTCGGGGATGGTGCCCAGGAGAAGACTCGAACTTCCACGAGCTTTCGCCCACTAGAACCTGAATCTAGCGCGTCTACCAATTCCGCCACCTGGGCCTCTGCGGACACCGGCAAATAAGCCTGGCACCCGCCTGTGTCAACGCAACTCACAACGCGGCTTTGACCACGACCTTGATCGCGTCGTCAATTCGCTCGCGAGCGTATTTGAGGGCGGTCGGCAGCTCGTCGAGCGGGAAGGTGTGGGTGTGAATAAGCCGGGCATCGAACCGCTTCTGCTTCATTAGCGCCATGGCCCGGTGAGTGGCGCTCTGGCCCTCGCCGCGAATCCCGAAGACGTAGATGTTGTTGCGCACCAAATGGGCGAGATCGACTGGAACCGGGTCTCGCGGGAAGGCGGCCAGGCAGATCCGTCCGCCGCGGTTGACCATTTGTGCTGCCTCGTTGACCGCTTGAGGTGCGCCCGAGCATTCGACGACGAAATGCACCCCTCTGCCCGCCGTGATGCGCTTGACTGCGGCGACCGGATCCTCCCGGCTAGCGTTGATCACGTGATCGGCGCCGAGTTTCTTGCCGAGCTCGAGCCGGGGCTCGCGCGTCCCGGTCAGAATCACGGGATCGGCGCCCAGCGCCTTGGCGACTGCGACCCCGAGCAATCCGATCGGGCCGGGCCCGGTTATCACCACGCCCTCGCCGGCGATCAGGCCGCCGAGCACATCGAGCCCGTAAATCGAGGTCCCCGCGGTGACGACAAGGGTCGCTTCCTCGTCGTTCATGTCATCGGGCACATGGACGAGAGTGTTGACGTGGTTGACGGCGTATTCGGCAAAGCCGCCATCCGTCGTAAAGCCGTTGGCGCGATGGCCCTTAGCCACATCGCCATAGTTGAGGCAGGAGGTGTACATGCCCTGACGGCACCGCTCACAGCGGCCGCAGCCGGCATGAACCTCGACGGTGACACGATCGCCGATCCCATACTCGTCCACCGCCGGCCCGAGCTGTACGACGGTCCCCATGTATTCGTGGCCGATCGTGAAGTTCCTGTTGAACGGCAGGCCCCCCTCGACCATTGCCGGTACGCCGTGACGCAGGATCTCGAGATCGGTGGCACAGATCGCCACCGCGTCGATCCGCACCAGCACCTCGGCCGCGGCCGGTTGCGGAACCGGCTTGTCGATAAGGAAGATCTCGTCGGGTCCGCCCAGCACCCAGGCCTTCATCCGGTCAGGGATGGGAAACTCGTTACTAGGAAGAGGTTCATCCGTCATCGCACGGTTCCTTGGGTCGTCGGCCGCTGCCGCGTTATAGAGTGCGGGCTTTCAGCGCGCCAGCCGGCCGCGCCGAGCCGGGGGTTGACCATGAGAAATCGGCGGACTGCGGTATTCGGTGGGTCGGGCTTCATCGGCCGATATGTCGTCAAGCGGCTCGCTGCCCGCGGCGAAGTCATCACCGTCGGCTGCCGCAATGCCGAGGCGGCTAAGCACCTTAAGCCGCTGGGTGATGTCGGGCAGATCGTGCCGGTGAATATTGGGATCGGCGACGAGACGATGCTGCCAGCCTTTCTCGCCGGTAACGATTCGCTGGTCAACTGCGTCGGCATCCTGCAGGAAAGCGGAGCTCAAACCTTCGAGCTGGTCCACCACACCGGTCCTGCCCGGCTCGCGCGCTGCGCTCGCGAGGCCGGAGTGAATCGCTTTGTTCATATTTCGGCGATCGGCGCTGATCCGCGGTCGTCCTCGGTCTATGCCCGAACCAAGGCTGCTGGCGAGCAGGCGGTGCGCGACGCCTTTCCAACCGTCACGATCCTGCGCCCCTCGGTGGTTTTCGGCCCGGAGGACCAGTTCTTCAACCGTTTTGCCACGATGGCGACGATCTCGCCGGTGCTGCCGCTGATCGGCGGCGGTGAAACCCGGTTTCAGCCGGTTTATGTCGGCGATGTCGCCGACGCGGTCGTCCAATGCCTCGAGGATCCGGCGACAACCGGGCGCATCTACGAACTCGGCGGGCCGAAAATCTATACCTTCCGCGAGGTGCTCGAGCTTGTGCTGAGCGAGATCCGCCGCAAGCGGCGGTTCATTGACCTCCCGTTCGGCATGGCCGCTTTTCAGGCGAGACTGATGTCGATCCTCCCGAGCCCCCCGCTGACGACCGACCAGGTCGAGCTGCTGAAGCGTGACAACATCGTTTCCTCCGGGGCGCTGACCTTGGCAAGCCTCGACATCGCGCCGACCGCCGCCGAGATGATCCTGCCGACCTATCTCGACCGCTTTCGCCGCGGCGGCTGGTACGAGCGGCGACCGCCCCCGTGAATTCCCGGCGACCAAAAATACAGCGAATTCCGGAAATTGCCTCCATTAGGCCCCGAATCGCCCGCCGAACTCTTGGCCGAATCAACCAGTTGCAACGGAGTTTCCCTACTTAGCGAACAGGGAAATTCGCGACGCCGATCACGAAAATTTTTTGCCGGATCAGGGAAAGATTTCCGCCATTTGCGGCCCGATCAGGGAACCACCAGGGAAGCGGCAGGCCTTGTCCGCCTGCGCCGGGGTTGCTTCCGCGGCACCGCCGGTTCGGTTAAGGTCCCGCCGGCATGATTTACGGGATCCAATCATGGCAGCGCTGAGTCGTTTCCTGTTGCTCATCGCCGCCCTCACCCTCGGAGGCAAGGCGATGGCTGCGGACCTGGAGAATACGCTCTACATGGACGTGCCGGCGGGACGTGTCGTCATCGAGATGCGGCCCGATCTGGCACCCGCCACAGTCGCGCAGATCAAGGCGCTGGCGCGTCGGGGCTTTTATGACGGGCTCACCTTTCATCGGGTAATCGATGGCTTCATGGCGCAGACCGGCGACCCGAAGGGCGACGGCACCGGCGGATCCGGGCACCCGCTGAAGGCCGAGTTCTCGAACGAAAATCACGTGCGCGGCACCGTCTCGATGGCGCGCACCTCCGACCCGAACAGCGCCGACAGCCAGTTCTTCATCATGTTCGCGCCGGCGCCGTCCCTCGACGGCAAGTACACGATCTGGGGCATGGTCGTCTCCGGCATAGACAACGTCGACAAGATCAAAAAGGGCGACCCGGCCCGCAACGGTGCGGTTACGAACCCCGACAAGATTATCAAGATGCAGGTCGCCGCCGACGCCGAGAAGAAATCGTAGGGGAGCCTTTTCGCCGCTTTCCTAGGTGCTAGCCCATCCCCCTCCTGCTGACGCGGGTCCCTCCCTCTCCCCGCTAGCGCGGGGCGCGGGGCCGCAACCGGCTTCTCCCTCTCCCCACATGCGGGGAGAGAGAAAGAATGAGGGTTCTTCGAAATGGGTCGCCTCGCTCGCGGTTTATCGCGAACCGCGCCTGGTCGCGATTTTGCTAATGGGGTTTTCGAGCGGTCTGCCGCTGGCACTGACCGGTGCCACCTTGTCGTTGCGGCTCGCCGATATCGGCGTTTCGCTGACCGCGATCGGCCTCTTCACGCTCGTGCGTTTCTCGTACAGCTGCAAATTCCTTTGGGCGCCGCTGATCGACGGGTTGCCGATCCCGCTGGTGACCGCGCGGCTCGGGCGGCGCCGGGGTTGGGCCCTGACCCTACAGGCGGCGCTGGCATTTGCCATCCTCGTGCTGGGCTTCACCGATCCCGTTGCGAGCCCGTGGCCGACGGCGCTGGCGGCGGTGGTTGTCGCATTCCTGTCGGCGAGCCAGGACATCGTCATCGACGCCTACCGCATCGAATTGCTGCAGCCTAAAGAGCAGGGTGCGGGTGCCGCGGCGACCCAATGGGGCTATCGCTTTGGCATGCTCGCCTCGAGCGCGGGTGCCCTTTACGCCGCGAGCTTTGGCGGCTGGACGTTCGCCTATGCTGTGATGGCGGGGCTGATGCTCGTCGGCTTTGTGACGGTGTGGCTGACTCAGGAGCCGGGGGGGATCGCTGCCGCAGCGCCAATCACCGGCAGCACCGCCGCCGAGCGCCTCAGAACCTGGCTCGGGCGCGCTGTGCTGGCCCCGTTTGCCGATCTCGTGCGCCGCTACGGGGCGGCGGGCCTAAGCCTGATCCTGCTCTTCACGGTCCTCTACAAGCTCGGCGAGGCGGTGGCGGGAACGATGGCAAACCCGCTTTACGTGTTGCTCGGCTTTACCAAGGTCGAGATCGCGACCGTCGCCAAGATCTACGGCGTGGCCGCCACTCTCGCCGGCGTCGCTGCTGGCGGGCTCTTGGTCGCTCGCCTCGGGGTTCTGCGTGCGCTGCTCGTCTCGGGAGTGCTGCAGATGCTGTCGAACCTGATGTATGCGGTGCAGGTTCTGGTCGGCCATGACGTGCCCATGCTGGCGCTGACGATCGGCACCGAAAACCTGACCAACGGGATGGGCTCGGCGGCCTTTGTTGCCTACCTCTCGGGGCTGTGCAATGTCGCCTTTACGGCTACGCAATACGCGCTGTTGACCTCGTTGATGACGATCGGCATCAACCTGTTGTCGGCGTCGGGGGGCTATCTCGCCGACCAGCTCGGCTGGATCCCGTTTTTTCTGATCACTACCCTGGCCTGCCTGCCGGGGCTTGGCCTGCTCCTATGGATCATGCGAACCGATGCCGGGCGCGAGCGCTAGCCGGGGGGTTGGGATTCCCGTATTCCTGCCGCGTCAATGGCATTGAATCGGCGATTTGCCAAGGACCTCGGGAACCTTAAGAAACCTTGGCCAGCGTCGTTACCCTCGCCTCGATCCAGCTGGCCCTCAGACGGCTTGCCAGAGCGGGCGTCGTGAACTCGAAAAACCGCTGGTTGGCAAAGCACGATGACGGTGGCCTGCAAACGTTAACGGTTCCCGCTGCCGATGGCGAGCGGCCGCTGTCAGTTCGGTCAAGCGACCTTCGCCGGAGCGTCCGGCAATGACGAGGGTGCGCCGATTTCTGCCATCCGCAGACCCTCCCGGAAGCCACTGTCCTAAGTCGATAGCGGTCGTTCGCCAAGCGCCACTAACGGGCAGCGTCAGATTCATCTGAGGCGGCCCGCCTCAAAAATGACTTCGGATGCCGCCAGAAATCTTTGCTTTGTTTCGTCGTCGAGGAACGCCGCTCGGATGGCGTTCCTGTTCAATTCGATCACCTCCGCCGGGGAGAGATCGAGCGCGGCGGCTGTCTGTTCGAAACAATGGGAAATGTAGCCGCCGAAATACGGCGGATCATCGGAGTGCAGCGAGACGGCAATGCCACGGCGTAGTAGGCGCGCGATGTTGTGCTCTTCAAGTCTGGCAAATAGGCGGCGCGCGGTCTCGAAATCCAGCTGCGTAAAGAGGGCGTCCTTTTAGGCTAGCCCGGAACCATACCAAGGTATACCCGGCCCCCATGAGGGTACCATTCTGGTGAGAGCGTGACCGTCTGGGCAACGACATGCAAATCGCGCCAGCACTGGGCGAGGCGACTCTCGGACTTAAACGATGTGCTGCCACCGTGCTGGTACATCAAATCCATCGCCTGGCGTGCGTTGTCGCGGGCGTAGATGGCAGCCAAGCTGCAGCGGGCACGTTGTTCAGTGGTGGTTTTATTACCGGCAGCAACTGTGGTCCAGAGCTCGGTGATCATCGCGCTCCGGTAAGCACGCCCAGCGTTAAGCATGGCATCGGCGCGACCGATGGCATCCTGCACCTGAGGACTCTCGCGTAGCAGGCCGGTCCGGCCGCGTGGCGTCTTCTTGCCGGCCAGCTCAATTAACGCATCGATGCCGGCGCGCGCGATACCGGTGATGACAGCGCTATAGTGTGGGCCGATCCAGCAATTCACCGGCAGCGAGTAGGTGACGCCAGGCCAGCGCCGCCACCGGTTGTCGAGCGGGGTGTTCGTATGCGGCATTGACCGCCGCTCCGGCAGGAATACGTTCTCAAGCGTCCAGTCGAAGCTGCCGGTCCCGCGCAGACCGGTCACTTGCCAGCTTCCCGCAATGATCTCCACTTCAGCCCGTGGAAAGACCCCCCACCAGTAAAGCGGTTTGCCTTCAGAGCTGATGCGCATTTGGCCACCGTCAAAAACCTGAAAGCTTCCCACCATCCAGGCCGCTTCCAGGCAGCCGCTGCCGAAGCTCCAGCGTCCGCTGACGCGATAACCACCCTCGACCGGGACACCCTGCCCGCCTCCCTGCACGGCGGTCCCAGCGATGATGGTGTTAGCCCCATCAGCGTACAGCTCGGCGACACCCTCGTCAGGTAAGCCAAGCGTAACGAGTTGGTGAACACCATTGTTGGCGATGTTCCATCCGGCGGAGCCGGCGCCCTCGGCCAAAAGCTCCACGACTCGTAGGTAGGTCAATGGGTCGACTTGAAGCCCGCCTAGCGCGCGCGGAATCAGCATTTGGTAGGCGCCGCTTGCCAGCAAATGCGCGACCACCGCTTTCGGCAAATGCTGTTCGCGCTCGATCTCCTCATCATAGCGGCGGAGCACCGGCCGCAGGGTCGCCGCTGCTTGCACCACCGTCTGCGCCTCGAGGTTCACCGGTAGACGCGCGTCTTCGGCAATGGTGTCCATTCGACTTTGCCTCCGTCTTTCCGGTCTCCAAAGCTAACCGTGCTCAATCGCTGGATGCGTTGCGGTCCTTCCGATCGTCTGCACAGTTTTAACAGAAGCGCGGCTTGAGTCCGCGGCCGGTATTCCAGCGCGCATCTTTATGGTCGGCCGTTGCCCGTTCTTAATCAGCGGGCTGCTCTGGGAGAAATTTCCACGTAGGTAGCCCACGCCCCTGAAGGTGGGTGGGTACCTGATCGGCCAGGGCGCGCACCTAGCCGATCTGCTGGTACGGGAGCCGACCAAGTTTGAGTTCTGATCAATTCGAAGACCGCGCGAGCCCTCGGCGTCAAGTCCCCGCAAGCGTTGCTGACCCGCGCCGACGAGGTCATCGAGTGGGCAGGCCACCTCCCGATCGCCGAATGACCGCTCTCTTTGGATCGAATCGCCGGATCAGCTCTTTGGCTATGACCGATGTGGGGCATGAAGACCACTTCCCGCCGCCAAGGCCGAGCGGCCGTTGTGGGTTTCGAAAGCGGTCGGCGGTTGTCGGTGATTTAGGCGGCTGTAGGGTGCTGGATCATCCTCTGAGCCCACGACCGATCGGCGACACCTACGCTCGATCCCAGACGGCGAGGTGCACGCCGCGATAATTGACGACTCGACGCGAAGCCGACCGACGAGGCATCCTGGAAGGATGCTCGTGTGGTCATATCGCGGCAGAAAGAGGCCGTGACGATCCAATTGGATGCCGACCTTCTGCGATGATTTCGCGGCGAGCGCGGCTATCAAGCACGCATCAACTGCATCGTTCGGGCGTATATGAGGCCGATGCCGACGATTGACTAAAAAAGCTAGACGGCAACAGGGCTGCGAGGCTGTGATGAGCACAAATTTCGGGGCGGGTTTTCACGTAGTACCCGGACGGGCCGTCGATACCTCGGCGTACGATCAGTACATTGGCCGGTGGTCTCGACTGTTTGTGCCGGCGGTGCTTGCCGCTGCCGAGATTGTCCCGGGGTACAGAGTCCTCGATATCTCTGCCGGAACGGGTGAGGCTGCGCTGATGACGCTGCCGATCGTCGGCGCTTCGGGGCTCGTGATTGGCGCCGACATTTCACCCGCGATGGTCGAAGCCGCGCGCGATCGATTGAACGAACCGTCGTTTTGGCCGGTAGCCGCTGACGGTCAAGCATTGCCGTTCGTGGACGGGAGTTTTGACGCCGTCATATGTCAGCTCGGCTTGCAATTCTTTCCAGACCCGGCGCTCGGGCTGTTGGAGTTCCGGCGCGTCCTTCACCTTGGCGGCTGCGCGGCAGTCTGTGTCATCTCGACCCCAGACCGGGCACCAATGGCGGGTATCCTTGCCGACGCGATCAGCCGCTTTCTCCCGGAGCAGCGGAATATCCTCTATCTCTCGTTCGCGCTCGCCGACCCGAAGCGACTGGAACAATTACTGGCCAACGCAGGGTTCCGGGACATCCGTGTAGAGCGAGAGATACGCGAATACATCATCCAGAGTTTTGATGATTATTGGGAGCCCATCGAGGCAGGGATCGGGTCTTTACGACAGGCGTATATTTCGCTTGCCGAAGCCGACCGCCGCTCGGTGCGGGACGAGGTCAGAGCGCGACTTTCTCGGTTCGAATCTGACGCCGGGTTGCGCATGAGCCTCGAGATGTTGATCGCCAGCGGGCGAGCCTAGAGAATGATATCTCCCTAGAGGCGGCTCCCATCAAGCTCGAGCAGGTTGATGATCGCGCCGAGATGCTCCGAGACCCTCAAGGCGTCAGATCACGCTCCCAATGGTGTTTTTCTTCGACGCATCTCGACTAAAACGGCCGACGACCAACTGGCGCATAGGGTTGCTCCAACCCGTCGACAGGGATGTTCCGGCCGTTGATCCAGTGTGCGCGGAGCGACGCGATGAAGACAATGACATCGGCTACTTCCTCACCGGCGCCCAGCCGGCCCATCGGAAAGCCGTGTCGAACGTAATCATCGAAATCGTCAGGGCTGGCCCGGCGGTAACGGTCCCAGCCGTTGCCCTCAACCAAAATGGAGCCGGGTGAAACAGCGTTGACCCGGATGCCGTTCGGCACAAATTCCAGCGCCCAGCGCTCCGTGGCGTAAATTAATGCCGCCTTGGCTGCCCCGTACTGACCCGCCATCGCGAGCTGGGGTGACCAGCCGGAGATCGACGCCACATTGATAACGGCCGCTCCCGGGCGTCCGCTCATATGCGGCAGAGCCAGGCGCATCATCCGCAGGGTTTGCACAAGGTTCAGCTCGAAAACCGCCCGCCAGTCGTCATCCGTGCTGTCGGCAATCCGCGGCCCGCCCCGGCCACCTCCTACATTGTTGATCAGGATATCGATGCCGCCGAATGCGGCAGCGGTCGCCTCGGCCAGCCGCGCGGCTTGATCGGGGAGAGTGACGTCGGCGATCTGCGCAGCCACTTCGGCGCCACCTGCGCGTAGGGTCGCCTCGGCTTCACCCAATGCACTCGCCGAACGCGCCGACAGCATCACACGGCAGCCCTCGGCCGCAAAAGCTTTGGCTATGGCAAGACCGATCCCCCGGCTCGATCCGGTGATCAGGACGATTTTGTCTTTGAGATGCAGGTTCATAAGGCTAGCTACCTTGGGTATGCTCGTTTGCCAGCGGCCAGGATAAACGCAGGAGCCTGCTCGGCTCGCGCCGACCTCGAGAACGACGATCCCGCCGGCGCACCCAACGCGGATCACGGCACGGCGCGCCAAAGGGTTTGACTCCTGCCTCAGTCATTGGAGAACGGCGCCATTTGAGCGGCAGCGGCGTTTCGCGAGGTCACGAATACCCTCGACTGCCCTATCTGTCACCCATCTTGAGCATGCGCAAGGCATTGCCGGAATAAATCGCGGCGCGCTCGTCTCCCGGGAGGGCGAGCCCGTCGAGGGCGGCGATGGTCTCGCGGATGAACATCGGACCGCCTTCCGGGTCAAAGGGGCAGTCGGTGGCGAACAGCACGCGATCTGCGCCGAAGAAATCGAGCCCGCAACGGATTGCCGAACGCGCGCCGCCGACCGCTGTGTCATTGTAGAACAGCCGGAAATAATCAATCGGTCGGCGCCCCTTTGCTCTCATTGCAGCGAGGATGCCGCTATAGTCCTCATCCGAGGTGCGGGTGCCGAGCTGGTCCCACAGCGGCCCGACACGCCCTTCGAAGTAGGGGATCATTGCACCCAGATGGTGGGTGATGATCTTCATCTCAGGCAGCTCATCGAGCATTCCGGAAAAAACGATGCGTGCCATTGCGACACTGGTCTCGTAGGGCCAGCCCAGGACTTGCCAGATCTCGTATTTCGACTTCGCCTCGCCGGGATAGTCGGCCACTCGCGCGTCGCGCGCCGGATGCATCCAGATTGGAATCTTGTGATGGTTCGTGGCATGCCTAAAGATCGGCAGGAACTCGGGATCGTCGAGCGGCCTTCCGGCGACGTTGGTGAAGATTTGGATCCCGCGGGCGCCCAGCGCGATCGCGCGGTCCATTTCTTCGAGCGAGGCGCTGACATCATTGAGCGGCAGCGACGCCACCCAAGCCGGGAACTTGTCGGGACGCGCCTCACAGATCTTCTTGAGCTCCTCATTGGCGACATGCGCGAGGTCGGGGGCATCGCCGGGACCGGCAATCGTCTCGATCGGCGGGCTGGACAGGGTCAACACCTGCTGGTAGCCCGGCCATTGGTCCATCATGCGAACACGGCCCTCGATGTCGTAGAGCATCGGGATGCTGGTCACGCGCTTGACCATGTCGCCTTTACCCGCCGCCAACTCTCGAATGCGATCGGCGACGGCGCGCGGCATCACATGATTGTAAACATCGATCTTGCGTTCACTCATCACGGACCTCGCATCAGGGGCAGTTAAGCCGGTGCAGAGATCTTAGCTTAGCTCGGGCCGATGCGGGCAGCGCTCAGCGCGCCGGGCGCATGGCCGTGACGATATGGGCCTGCATCGTCGCCTCGATAGGCCCTGGACCGAAGCGCTCGGTGATGGCTTGAGTCACTGCGTCCACCGCTTTGTCCAGGCCGGAAGGGTCCCGTGCAGTGACCTCGGCGCCCACCGGCGATCCTTGAATCATCCCCAGGGCCCCGTGTCGTGCAGAGGTTATATGGCAGGGCAGCCTCCGGGTGTCGGCCGTGCTCTCCATGAACCCAGCTCGGGCGAGATCGGCACGGATTTTTGCGACGTCGTAATATCCCATTGCCGTGCGTTCGATGAACCTCGGAGGATCGTCCGGGAACATCTCCGTCAGGGTCTTGTGGACCATAAAAGCCAGATCAATCGTCTCGACCCGGTCCCAGACATCGAAGACAAAGCGCCCGCCGGGTTTCAGCACCCGCAATGCCTCGCGGTAAGCCTTTTCCTTGTCGGGAAAGAACATGACCCCGAATTGGCAAACCACTACGTCAAATGTCTGGCCCGGAAAGGGCAGATCTTGTGCGTCCGCCTGCTGCCACTGGACCCGTTCTGCGCCTGGCTGCATTTTAGCGAAATCGAGCATCGGGTCGTTGAGATCTGTGGCGGTGATCGCCACGGTTTCAGGCAGCGCAGCGGCCAAAGCGCGCGTGACGATGCCGGTACCGCAGGCCGTCTCCAACAACCTTCCGAAAGACATGCCCTTCAAACGAACTACCAGTTCCGCAGCGTAGGGCTCGAAGAAGATTGGCCCTATGTATCGCGTGTATAGCTCGGGTACTGCGCCGGTGAAGGCGGCATTGATGTCTGCCATTGCCAGTTGCAAGCTGCCCTCCCTGTTCTGTAATATTCGTCAGGCAATGCAAGTCGCCACCGGTCGAAACCTGATGTAAGGGTGGCGCAGCAGCCACCGCTTCTGGCCACGCCTCTCCCGTGGCCGGCCGGGATCGTTCCGAATCTTGCCCGGCTGGTGTGCCGAGGTAAATACGTGCGACCACGTATCTCGAAGCCGTCCGTTTGCGGCAATAGCGATAGATACGGGAGTTATTGATGCGGGCTCAGCCGGCGAGCATGATTATCCCGGTAGTACCGAGCGCTCCGGTCCACAGCCGGTCAAAATTGATCCAGCCGTGCCGCAGAAATCCGACCCCGATCCAATCATACACTAGGAGCGCGATAATTCCGCTGACGCTCACCATGACTGCCGTATGGATGCCGACCGCGGCGAGCGAGGTGATCGACGCACCCGCAATAGTCATGCCGCTCACTTCGCTGCCCGAAAAGCACACCGAGAACACCGCCGGGACCAGCATGAGGCCAGCGCCGTGGGCGCTCGCCATAAAAAAGGACCACACCAGGAGGCCGGCGAGCCCGGTCTGCATGCCGATCCGCACCGGGTGGCGAGAGCCGTACGCCAGGTGATAGAGCGCCCATAGGATAAGCCCGCCTCCGGCGACCATCAGCAGCGGCCGGCGGTCGATAATGACACCCAATACCAAGACCGTTTCGGCGGCAGCTGCGATAGACAGCAAATGCCCGATGGCGATCGGGATCAGCATCTGCACGACGACAGATCGACGGCGGCGATGGAAGCCCAGCGCCACAGCGAATAACCAGCCCATCGCCGGATTGACGCCGTGATACATCCCGAGACCGACAAGGGAGAGCCACGGCCAGAGCACGCGCATCGCAATATCGGCTCAGCATTGCGGCTCGGCGGCAGGATGCCGTGCTGATGTCAGGGGTAGCAATAGGAATCGGAAGACGCGTCGCCGCCCTGCAGGCGCACTTGGTGCGGCACCAAGCCCCGCGGCCAGTCGACAAAGAAATTACGATCGAACTCGATCCCGCCACCCGGTTTGGCGTCAACCTTGACCATCCACCCGCGGATCCCGTCCGGATAAAGCTGGCCGTCGATCGCTCCATACAGCGAATTCGTAAAGTAAATTCGCCGGCCATCGCGGCTTACCTCGACCATCTGGGGGGCGCCGGTCAGCGGCCCCGTCCCGCTGGGATGTTTCGCCTTTGAGACGACACCGCCGATCCGCAGCTTGCCGGTCAGCTTGGGATCGAACGGGTCGGATACGTCGTATTGATGGAAATCGCCAGTGCCCCAGCAAGACACATACAGATATTTGTCGTCGACCGAGAGATCGATATCGGTGACGAACGGCGGACATGCTTTGAAATCCTTGATCGCCAGCGGCAGCAAATCGGGATCGGCTGGCTCGGCCGGGATCTCGATGATCTTCCTGACCTTCCAGCTGCCGCCATCGCGATACCAGGTCCAGATCGACGACGACAAATTCTCCAGGCTGAGCACGCAGTTGACAAAACCGTAGGCCTTGGTCGGATCGTGCGCCGGCCGCAGCTCGAAAATGAGCTGATGCTGGGTTCCCAGATCGATCTCCTGCAAGTGCTTGCGCCGATGTAGATCCCAGAAATGCAGCTTGTGGCCGTATTTCCCGCCGAGCAGAAGCTCGGGCACGAGGCCGTTCTCGAACATATCCGGCGTGCCCCACTCGCTGGTAACCATCGTGTCGTGGCCGAGATGCCACCACATGTCATAGGCGAGCTCCTGCGAGCCGCGATCGACTTCCCACCGGCCGAGCACGTCAAAGGTCTCGTGATCCATCAGCAGGATGCCGCCGGGGGCCTTCCCTTCCGCATTGCCGAGCGCGCTGATGTAGATCCCATCCGGGCCACAATGGACGGTGTGCGGACGGCTGTATCCCGTCCGATCGGCGATCTCGGCGGGCTGGATGACTCTGACGAGTTTAGGATGGCTGGGGTCGGGCTTCGTGTCGAGGATGTGAATGCGCGACGACCGTATCCCGGGCACGATCAGATATCGGCGCTCGACATGAGGATGCGGCATATTCGGGCACAAGCACGAACTACACGCGTTCCAACCGAAATGATGCAGCTCGTCACCGGTTCCGGGCATTTCGACCCGACTAACGATCTGCCCGTAGGTCGGTGATCTGCTGTCGAGATCCACAACGGCCATTTCGTCGTTGCGCCGGCGTGCGGGGTCGAAGCTCGCGACGTAGGCCAGTTTCTCGGGTGGTGCGCCTGCCGCCAGACGTGGGGAGGGATAGAATGTCGGATCTGGTGTCCAGTTTGCCATGTTGATCTCCAGAGTCGGCCCAATTACGAGCGCTATCGCTACGCCCGAGACAATACGTGCAACTACGTATGCAAGGGTCCGACGAATGCAGACGCAAACCCCATCCCGTTCCGATACTGGCGGGCACCTTCGCCTGCTTGCTCAGTGTTACGAAGCATGTCCTTCAATCTGGCATTGCCGTTCCAGTAGACGGTGTGTGCTACGACCTATCCGGGGCGCCCGTCGGTAAGACGCGGCAAGCACACATCCTCAACGAGTTCGGAAACATCGTGCCGATCAGCGGACAGCCCGGCGGACGAGCACACTGAGCTCAGTGAAACATTCCAAACCGTATTGTGGGATCTCACCTAACTCGCTGTGCGCTGCCGCCGGTCTCCGTAAGGTCAAGAGGAGGAAGATTATAGTGAGTTACAGTGAGCAGCGGGCAAACACCTGGTGAAAGACTGCAGCACTAAGGAGGATTTACGCGTGTCAGCGCCCCCTCGCTTGCACCCTCATTTGCTCGTGGGCGGACCCGAATTCATGATGATCGCCATGCGGATTAAGTCCGACAGGCTGCGCGCGTGCAGCTTTTCGACGATATGCGCGCGATGCAACTCGACGGTGCGGAAGCTGATGCCGAGATGACGGGCGATGACCTTGTTGGGCTCGCCCGCGGCCACCAGTTCGAAGACCTCGCGTTCGCGCGGTGTCAATGCGGCCATGCGCACCTGCAACGTGGCGCGTTCTAAACGCTCTTCGTACGCCCTATCATTCCAGCGCAGCGCTCGCTCGATGCTTTCGAGCAGCGAATCCTCGCGAAGCGGCTTCTCGATAAAGTCGAAGGCCCCGGCCTTCATCGCCGCTATCGCCAGCGGAACGGTGCCATGGCCGGTAATGAATATTACCGGGATCCGCCAGCCGCGGACATTGAGCTGCTGCTGCAGGTCGAGCCCGGTCATCTGAGGCATCTGCACATCGAGCAGCAAGCAGCCGCCGCGCCGTGGGTCGTAATTTTCGAGAAACGAGCGCGCCGACGGAAACGCTTCCACATCATATTCTGCGACGCGGAGCATAAATCTCAGCCCCTGCCTGACGGCGGCATCATCGTCGACGACGAAGACGGTCTTATCCGGCATCGGTGCTCGCTTCGGCCTCGGCACTCGGCAAATCAAAGGTGAAGATCCCGCCGACACGAACGCCACGCGCCATTCGCAGGCTGCCGCCGTGCGACTCGATGATCGAGCGGCTGATCGAGAGCCCCATCCCCATGCCGTCCGGTTTGGTGGTTACGAACGGCTCGAAGATCGTGTCCGTCACCTCGGCGGCTACCCCTGGCCCCGAATCGGCCACGGAGATCTCGATGGCGCGGTTGCCTTTGCGGCGGGCCTCGATGACGATCAATCGCCGCTCGGTGCTTGCCGCTTCCATCGCGTCCATTGCGTTCCGCAGCAGGTTCAGCAGCACCTGCTCGATCTGGACCCGGTCAGCCACAATAGGCGGCAGGCCAGGATCGATCCTTGCTTCGATCTCGATCTCCTGCTGCATTGCCTCCATGTGCACCAAGCTCAAAGCAGCGTCGATCAGAGGCGCAACCACGGTTAACGCTCGAAGGTTCTCGCCGCCACGGACGAACTCCCGAAGTCGATCGAGGACGTCGCCTGCACGCTCTGCCTGCTGGACGACCTCTGTCACTCCTTCGTGCAACAGGGCGGGATCCGGCGCCGGGGCGGCCAGAATTCGCAGGCAGCCTCTTGCGAAGGCGGTGATCGCGGTCAAAGGCTGGCTCAGCTCGTGTGCCAATCCCGCGGCCATTTCGCCTGCCAGCGAAACCCGCGAGACGTGCGCCAATTCCGCGTCGTGCCGGCGGTGGCGAGCTTCGGCTTCCCGGCGCACGGTGATGTCCCGGACGACGACCGCGTAATGCTCGGCACCCAGAAGGTCGAAGCGTCCGGCGCTGAGCTCGACCGGGAAGGTGCTTCCGTCCACCCGCCGCGCATCAAGCTCCCAACAAGCTGCTTCGGAGGCCGATGAATGAGCGGCGAGCCTCAGTCGATAAAGCAGATTGGGCACGCCCTCGACCAGTTCGGAAAGGTCGTGTCCAATCAGTCGGCGGCTCGGACGTGAAAACAGCCTTTCGACTGCCGGGTTGACCGACTGAATATTGCCGCGCGCGTCAATCGTCAGGACGCCGTCCGGCGCCGTGTTCAGGATCGCCGTGCGAAGGCCTTCACTATCAACAAGGGCAAGCGACAGGCGGCGACGCTCGCTAACGACGGCACCGAGCATGAGACCGGTCGCGGCCAATGCGAACATCAGGAGCTGGAAGGCCCGAATGCTGGGCTCCGAATGATCCTGGCTCTGGAGCCCGGCGATCAGGCCGACCTGGATCATCATCACTGCCGCGCTGGCAGCCGGTAGACCATGACGTGTCGCAATCCAGATCAGCGGCAGGAACAGCAGGTAGAAAAGCCCGAGCGGATCGCCACCGAATCCCGAAAACACCGCTGCGAGAGCCGCAACAATACTCACCCCTTGCGCGGCAAACTCGACGAGTTGAGATACGGTAACGCCATGATCCCTTGGGCTCCGTTGTTTAACTCGCGCGTGGAGCAAAAGCAGGGGAGGGAGGAGCACAACGATCCCGATCGCATCGCCGACCCAAAAATGAAATCCGGCCTCGGCAAAACCGCTCCACGGGACAACCCCGGCAGCGGCATAGGAGGCGACGAAACCGCTCGCGACGATCCCCGAACTGACGATCGTCACGATCAGCAGCAAGACGACCTCTGAGCTCTTGCGAATTCCGGCGTGGAGGCCGGCATGCCACAGTATTGCGGCCGCTCCGGTATAGCCGGCGGTGACTACGAGCGACCCCAGGAACACCGGCATCGGGGAGATCGCCGATATTGGAAGAGTAGCGTTCGACAACAAGTCCGCGACCAATACGAGCGGGGCGTAGCTATGTCCCTTGATCATCAGCAAAGCCATCGCTAGGCCTGTAGACGGATTCCAGGGCGTGATGCCGACGCCGTGGAGGGCCCCAATGAAGCTCAATCGATCCAACGTCAGATAGAGCGCGACGTAGCCGACCGCTAGCGGTATGACCCTCCGAGCGGAGGTGGTGCTTAAACCACTCGGAGTGGCCCACTCCGGAACACGCACGACGTCGTCCACAGCCTCTTTCATGGTTAGGGTTTCCCGGATCGTCGATCCTCAATCGGTCGGCATCAAGCGGCTCGTACTACCGAGCGCTAGTCAGGGTAGCCCGCGGGAATAGTAAAGTAATCTCCTATCCGATCGCTCCGGCTCCGGCGCCGTCACCTTGCCTCGGTCTGCCACGTGACCGCCATACGTGTTCGCACGTATTTGATCGTGTTGCCCGGCACCGCAACATCGTCGGCGTCCGACGGAGCGCCTCACCGAGGTTGCTCGCTGCCAAAAAAGACTTGCTATCTCAATTTGTCTGATCGGGGAGCTCGCGATATGGGCACTGCGTCGATCATTGATAGGGGTAGTGTCAGCGAATTGGCGACCCGTTTCTCCGGCACGCTGTTGCTGCCCGGCGATGCCGGGTATGACAAGGCACGCAGGATCCATAATGGATTGATCGACAAACGGCCGGCACTGATCGCCCGCTGCCTTGGAACGGCCGATGTCGTCGATGCAGTAAGCTTCGCCCGCGATCGAGGAATCGAAGTCGCAATACGCGGTGGCGGGCACAATGTCGCGGGAAAGTCGGTGTGCGATGGTGGCCTGATGCTCGACTTGTCGCGGATGAAAGGCATCCACGTCG
>Ga0310913_10000085_pt1 | contig 35330 bp, 38 predicted proteins | sample GREbulkMGOX082_FD_203447 | JGI IMG/M metagenome (GOLD analysis project Ga0310913, IMG submission 203447) | Lab enrichment of tropical soil microbial communities from Luquillo Experimental Forest, Puerto Rico - GRE.bulkMG.OX082 | ecosystem: Environmental > Terrestrial > Soil > Tropical forest >...
GATGCGCCAGAAGGAATTTACGCCGAACTGGCTGTCGCTGCGGCATCGCCTGGCCTTCGCGCTGCGCCGCTCGCGCAGGGATGACAAGCGCCTCGCCGACATGAGCCTGGCGATCTTCGGCCCGCCTGCGCTGACCGCGCTTGCCCGACGAGCGGGAGAACTGCATCACGCGCTGCCGAAGCGGAGTTTTTACGCCGTTCATTCCGAGCCGCAACTCTTCTTCGAACCCGGCAATTTTGCGACGTTGATTAACGATCCCAGAATCATCGGCCTGCATATCTCGCCCAAGGCGCGCTGCCATAAGGCCCCCCTTCCCGGCAGCCTTCACGCCTGGGCGGTGGAGCGCTTCGGGCAGTAGCGTGGCAGCCCGACCTGAGCCTGCTTCTTTCTGAACCGCAGTTGATCTAGCGCAATTTCTCCGTCGCGATCGGTGGTTAAATCGACAAAATCCGGAGATGCGCCATGACTGCAAATGACACACCCTATACCCGCCTCGAGCTCGTGATCAGCACGTTTGCCGACTGGCTTAAGCACCGCCGCGAAATCAACGAAATGCGCCAGATGGAGAATGCCGATCTCGAGCGCATTGCAGGCGATTTGAGGATTTCTGCCGGCGACCTCGAAGAGCTGGTCCGTCAGGGACCGCATGCTGCAGACGAATTGCCGCGCCTGCTCAAGGCGCTTGGCATCGACGAAAGCAATCTCGCGAGCGCGCAGCCGATGCTGTTGCGCGACATGGAGCGCGTCTGTGCGCTGTGCGGCCACAAGGGACAATGCGACCGCGACCTCGTCGCCGGCACCTCGGCGGAGCATTACGCAGAATATTGTAACAACGCGCCGACCATCGAAACGCTCCACGAAACTCCCGCGCGATAAGTCCGTCAAACTTATATGCCGCGCAATTATTCCATCCACATCGCCGTCGCGGTCATGATCGCGCTCGTCGCGCTGCTCATCATTCGCCTGCACCGCGCAGACGGCGCGTTACCCGAACGGGGCTTTGTCAGCGACATGCTCGGCACAAAGGGTAGCTGATCCGCGCTAGAGCTTTCGACCTAAAGCCAGCGCACTTTAGGAACCCATCGCCGCGATCGCATCGGCAATTGCGATCGTGCGTCTGGCCATGTCGGCGTGCAAGCGCTCCACCATCCGCCCGTCGAGTTGGATCGCGCCGCGCGACGCATTCTCGGGCAGGTCGAAGGCCGCGATGATCTTGCGTGCCTCGGCGACCTCCTCCGGAGGCGGCGTGAAGATCGCATTGCAGGCATCGATATGGCTCGGATGGATCAGCGTCTTGCCGTCGAAGCCGAGATCGCGACCTTGCGCGCATTCGGCGGCAAAACCGTCGATATTGCCGATGTCGCCGTAGGGGCCGTCGAGGATTTCGAGCCCGTGCGCACGAGCCGCCAGGATGCAATGCGTGATCATCGGGATCATGGCCGCACGGCCAGGCAGCATCTTGATCCGCGTCTCGCGCGAAATATCGTTGGGCCCGAATACGAATCCGGCAAGTCTCGTGCTCAAGTCGCGCGACGCCGCCGCAAGACTGTCGGCATCCAGCACCGCACGCGCCGTCTCGATCATGGCCCAGACCTTGATCGAGGAATCCCCGCCAGCCTCGTTCAAGCGAGCGCCGACCAGCTTGAGATCCTCCACGGTCGAGATTTTGGGCACCAGAATGCCGTCGGGCTTCGCTTTCGCGGCCATCGCGATGTCGTCGGACCAGAACGGCGTATCGAGGCTGTTGGTGCGGATCAGGATTTCCCGCTTGCCGAACCCTTTGGCAGCGATTGCCACAGCGATCTGATCGCGCGCTTTGGCCTTGGCGTCGGGGGCGACGGAATCCTCGAGGTCAAGGATCAGGCCGTCGGCTGGCAGGCTCCGCGCTTTTTCGAGCGCGCGGGCGTTCGACCCGGGCATGAACAGCAGGCTGCGGCGCGGACGGATCATCGGCTTGTTCCCTCTGACATGTTCTGGCGCAGGCGATAACATCCTGCTTCGCGCGGGAGAAGTCTTGTTCCCGTCATCGGCTTATGGTTAGCAAAGACGATGCTTACCTTCCCGCAACAACTGATCAACGGGTATCGGGCGTTTCAGACCCAGCGGCTTCCGACCGAGCAGTCCCGCTATCGCGAATTGTCGGAACGGGGCCAGTCGCCGGAAGTGATGGTGATCGGCTGCTGCGACTCCCGCGTCTCGCCCGAAGTGATCTTCGACGCCAGACCGGGCGAACTGTTCGTGGTCCGCAACATCGCCAATCTCGTGCCGGTCTACGCGCCGGACGGCGGCACGCACGGCGTTTCGGCGGCGCTGGAATATGCCGTGCAGGTCCTGCGCGTAAAGCACATCGTGGTGCTCGGGCATGCGCAATGCGGCGGCGTTCGCGCCTTCATTGACAAGATCGAACCGTTGTCGCCCGGCGATTTCATCGGCAAATGGATGTCGATGTTCGTCAAGCCGGGCGAGGTCGTCGAACAACGCCCGCACGAAACCATACAGGATTTCGCGACCCGGATCGAAAAGGCCTCGGTGTTCCGCAGCCTGGAAAATCTGATGACCTTTCCCTGTATCCAGATACTGGTCGACCGCGGCAAGCTGCAATTGCACGGCGCCTATTTCGGCGTGGCGGAGGGCTCGCTGTTTGTGCTCGATAAGGCGACCAGGGAATTCAGGAGCGTGAGGGAGTCGCAGCCCTCACCCTGACGAGAAGGCGCCTCGCGACAAGCGGGGAACGCGATGGCGGTTTGGCATAAGGCTATCGCGCTCTACCGCCTACCCGCCATTCGCTCTGTCTGGCGTCCAGCGATCGGACAGCGCAAGCAACAACGTTGAGACCACGAAGACCAGGTGCACGGCGACGAGCCAGGTCATCCTGGTCGCGTCGAAAGATGCATCGATGTTCAAAAACGCCTCAAGCACGTGGATCGCCGAAATCGCCACGATCGAGGCGAGCAGCTTCTGTTTCAGTCCGGCGAAATCGATCTTGGTGATCCACAAGGGCCAATTCGGATTGCCTGACGTCTCGATGCGGGAGACGAAATTCTCGTAGCCCGAAAACACCACGATGAGAATGAGATTGCCTACCAGCGTCACGTCGATCAGGGACAAGGCTTCAAGAATGGTTTCGGTCGATTTCGCACCGGGCGCATGCAGCATGAACTCCCACAACATGCGCAGAAACTTGAGAAACAACACGGCGAGCGCGACCATGAGGCCCACATAGAACGGCGCCATCAGCCAGCGGCTGTTGAACAGCACGCCTTCGAAGCCGCGCCGGATACGTACGGGGGTCGACCGGGGAAGAGCCGGCTGGTCGGTCATGTCTCCGGCTCCTGCGTCGGGCTTACGCCGCCTTCTTCTTGGCGCTGAGCAGCTTGCGGTTGATCAGAACCTCGGCGATCTGGACTGCGTTCAGCGCCGCACCCTTGCGCAAATTGTCCGATACGCACCACAGAGCAAGCCCGTTTTCGACGGTGGCATCTTCGCGGATGCGGCTGATATAGGTCGCGTCCTCGCCGGCCGCTTCGTAAGGCGTGACGTAGCCTCCGGGCTCCTGCTTGTCGATCACGAGACATCCCGGCGCATTGCGCAGGACGTCGCGCGCCTCGTCCGGGGTGATCGGCTTCTCAAACTCGATGTTGACCGCTTCCGAATGGCCGACGAAGACCGGCACGCGCACGCAAGTGGCGGAGAGCTTGATCTTGGGATCAAGAATCTTCTTGGTCTCCGCCATCATCTTCCATTCTTCCTTGGTGTAGCCGTCCTCCATGAACACATCGATCTCGGGGATGACGTTGAAGGCGATTCGCTTCGGAAATTTCTTGTTGACCAGCTCGTCGTTGGTGTAGACGGCCTTGGTCTGCGAGAACAACTCGTCCATTGCATCCTTGCCGGCGCCTGAAACCGATTGATAGGTCGCAACCACCACGCGCTTGATAACGGCCTTGTCGTGCAACGGCTTCAGCGCGACGACGAGCTGCGCGGTCGAGCAGTTCGGATTGGCGATAATGTTCTTCTTGACGAAGCCCGCGGCCGCGTCCGCATTGACCTCGGGCACGATCAGCGGCACGTCCGAATCCATGCGCCAGGCGGAAGAATTGTCGATCACGACCGCGCCTTGCGCGGCGATCTTCGGTGACCACTCCCTGGAAACTGCACCGCCGGCCGACATCAGGCAGATGTCGACGTCGGAGAAGTCGTAATGCTCGAGTGCTTTGACCTTCAGGGTGCGGTCGCCATAGGAGACTTCGATACCGACGCTGCGGCGTGACGCCAGCGCCACAACCTCGTCGGCGGGGAATTTGCGCTCGTCGAGAATATTGAGCATCTCCCGCCCGACATTGCCGGTCGCGCCGACCACTGCGACTTTGTAACCCATCGTTCACTCTCCGAAGAAAAATGCCACCCTCGGCAAACAAGCAGATAGGGAAGCGGCAGCGCTTCTATGCGAGAAACGCGGTCAACACAACGTTACCATGGCGCGTGGCGTTTGATGCAGCCGTTTCCGGCCGACCCCTCCCGTAACCCCTCGGCAAACCAGATCAATCCCGCTCTGATGAGCTTTGCCGACGAGCTTTGCGCGACCATCGCGCGCCTGTTTGCCTATGTAGGGACGTTGGCGCTGATCGGCATGCTGGCCGTTCGCGGCTGGGATCAATTGCAGATCGCGCTGTCCGGAGAGCCCGCGCCTGAGGCAAATTGGAGCACGGGTGACGGCAGGCACCGTGCCTTCGATGTCAGCGAACTCGATCCGTCCGGGAAATCAGAGACTTACACAATCCTCCCGCATCCCCTGGGCGTCCGCAAGGACGTTTTGCGCTGGACCGGGAACGGAAAGGTGCGCGCGGAGATGGAGCGCGGCGCCAGCCCGGTCGAGCCTGCGGCATCGGAGGACTGGATGACGGGGCCGCAAAATCCGCAGCTCCGGGGCACGTTTTAGGTGCGGTCGCCACTCGCCCGTCCGATGCGCGAATGCCGGCCCCAAGCTCCGGTTTTAAGGCTCTGGATTTTATGCAACTTTTTTGTCGCAGGCCGGATTTATCTTGGCGCATCCGGCCGGATTGACCTTGTGGCGCCACATCGGCGGCAGATAAGGTGGCCTTCGAGATCGCGCCTGGCCTTCTTGCCAGCCCAAATGAGGATCTAATGACCGCAAAATTCCTCGCCGTGAGGCACTTCTCGCTGTTGTTGGCGGCCGGCGCGATGATGGCCGCAAGCCTGGCCACCGAGGCCGGCGCGCAATCTGCCCCGCAATATGACAGCCGTGGCCGTCCCATTTACGGCTCGGGAGGACCCAATTACTCCTATCAGCAGGGGCCTCACACCCGCATCTACGTGACCAAGCGCTCCTGGCTGGATGGCGGCACCGAGGTGTTGCCGGGCGACCGCAAATTCATGGACTACGCCTTCCCGTCCGAGTACGGGTTGCCGGATTTCGCACGCGAGAACAACAACCGTCCGATCGATCGCCAGCCCACCAATCCGCCATCGGATATGGGCGGCTTTCCGACAAGATTCCCGCTGTATTGAGCGATCACAACACAATGCCGACGTCAGCGTGGACGTGAGCCTGTCTCAGGGGTCCATTGGCCTGCTCCGCATGAAAGTCAGGTTGATCCTGCCAGCCGGGACATGACGGCTGTTGCTATGCGTGCAGCTTCTTTAGCTCGCCCAGGATCGCCTCGCCCATCTGCGCAGTCGAGACCGGCGTAGTGCCCTCGGACCTGATATCTGCCGTGCGCAGACCTTTCGCGAGCACGGCCGCGATCGCGGCATCGAGCTTGTCGGCGAGCGCCCCCATGTCGAAGGAATAGCGCAGCGCCATGCCGAACGACGCGATCATCGCAATCGGATTGGCGAGGCCTTTGCCCGCGATGTCGGGCGCGGAGCCATGGACCGGCTCATAGAGCGCCTTGCGTCTCTTGCTCTTCGCGTCGACCTCGCCGAGGGAGGCGGACGGCAGCATGCCGAGCGAACCGGTGAGCATCGCGGCGATGTCGGACAGCATGTCACCGAACAGATTGTCGGTGACGATCACGTCGAACTGTTTCGGAGATTTGACGAGGTTCATGCCGCCGGAATCGGCGAGCTGATGCTCCAGCACGACATCTCTGTATTCGCGCGCATGGAGCTGCGTCATCACCTCGTGCCAGAGCACGCCCGTCTTCATGACGTTGCGCTTCTCCATCGAGGTCACCTTGTTGCGGCGCTTGCGCGCGAGATCGAAGGCGACGCGCCCGATTCGCTCGATCTCGTAGGTATCGTAGACCTGCGTATCGACGGCGCGCTTCTGGCCGTTGCCGAGATCGGTGATGGTCTTCGGCTCGCCGAAATAGACGCCGCCGGTGAGCTCGCGCACGATCATGATGTCGAGCCCCTCGACCGCCTCGCGCTTCAGGCTGGAGGCGTCCGCCAGTGCCGGATAGCACACCGCGGGGCGCAGATTGCCGAACAGGCCAAGTTCCTTGCGCAGCCGCAACAGGCCGGCCTCGGGCCGCGCCTCATAGGGCACCCCGTCCCATTTCGGTCCACCGACCGCGCCAAAGATGACGGCGTCGGCCGCCTTCGCGCGGCCCATCGTCCCGTCGGTGATGGATACCTTGTGCGCGTCATAGGCGGAGCCGCCGACCAGCCCCAGTTCGGTCTCAAACCGCGCGATGCCACTTTCATTCAGCCACTCGAGCAGGCGCTTCACCTCCGCCATGACTTCGGGGCCGATGCCGTCGCCGGGAAGAAGCAGCAGTTTGTGGGTCGCCATGGCAGGTTTCCTCTCTGGTCGCGCGGAGTGCTAATGCCGCGTTGCGCGATTGGCAAGACACCATTGCCGATGACGCGCCTGTGCAAGGACGCAGGAGCCTGTCAGAATATTTGCCGCCGGAGCATCCCTTGCACGCCCCTCAAGCTTCCTCTTCCGCGACAGCCGATCCTGCGCGGCTGATCCTCACGCTGTCCGTCGGCTCGATCGTCGGCATCGGGATCTGCCGTTTCGCTTACGCGCTGGTGCTGCCGGACATGCGGGATTCGCTGCATTGGTCCTACTCGGCGGCGGGTTTCATGAATACCGTCAACGCTGCCGGTTATCTCATCGGCGCACTGCTGTCCTCGCGCCTGATCCGGCGCTTCGGCTGGTCGGCCTCGATTCGTGGCGGCACGCTGGCCTGCCTCGCCTCGCTGGCAGCCTGCGCGACCTCGGACAATTTCATCATCCTGAGTCTGGCCCGGCTGGTCGCGGGGCTCGGAGCAGCGGCGGCGTTCATCGGGGGCGGCGCGCTCGCCGCACACCTCGCGCAAGCGCACCCCGAGCGGGCAAACTTCCTGTTGAGCCTGTTCTACGCCGGTCCCGGGCTCGGCATCGTTGCATCCGGCCTGATCGCGCCCTCCGTGCTGCAGGCATTCGGACCGGGCTCCTGGTGGATCGTATGGTGGGCGCTGACGGCGCTTGCCGTCGTCCTGACTGTCCCGCTTCTCCTGGCGCGGATCGAGAGCAAGACAGGTCTGACCGGGACAGGTCACGCGAGCTTTGCGATTGCGCCGATCCTGATCTATCTCGGCGGCTATTTCCTGTTCGGCGCGGGCTACATCGCCTACATGACCTTCATGATCGCGTATGTGCGCGATGCGGGCGGCGGCCCGGCGGCGCAGGCCGGTTTCTGGAGCTTGATCGGCTTGGGTGCATTCGTCACGCCTTGGGTGTGGCGAGGCGTGCTCGGGCTCGACCGCGGCGGACTTGCGACCGCAATCATTCTTTCGGTCAACACGATCGCTGTCGCTCTGCCCATGTTCGGTCACTCCGCTCTCTTGCTTGCGATCTCCGCACTGGTGTTCGGCGTCGCCTTCTTCGCGGTAGTGAGCTCGACCACCGCCTTCGTGCGGTACAACTATCCGCCCGCGGTGTGGCCTACCGCGATCGCGGCGATGACGATCGCCTTCGGGATCGGTCAGACGCTCGGCCCGATCGTGGTGGGCGCTGTTAGCGATGCGCTCGGCAGCGTCGCTTATGCGCTTAACGTTTCCGCGGCCCTGCTGGGGCTCGGCGCGATTGCATCGGCGTGTCAGAGAAAGCTGAGCAAGTAGCCAACATCGTTCCCGGGGCGCGATGCGATATATCGCCTGACGTGACTGGGTAGTATGGTCAATTCCCGCTGAACGAATTGTAACCCTGGTCCTCCCAGTAGCCACCCTTGTAGTCGTTGGTGACTTCCATCGAGACCACATATTTCGGATTCTTGAATCCGAGTTTTGTCGGCACCCGGATCTTCATCGGATAGCCATAGGCCCGCGGCAGAATCTCGTCGGCGAACTTGAACGTCATCTGAGTCTGTGGATGCAGCGCCGTGCGCATGTCGAGCGGAGAATTGTACCCTTCGCTGTCGGCACACTGGAACCAGACATACTGGGCACGCATATCGGCGCCGATCAGTTTCAGGAAATCGCGGAGCGGCGTCCCGGTCCAGCTACCGATCGCGCTCCAGCCCTCGACGCAGATATGGCGTGTGACCTGCTTGACCTGCGGGAGTTGGTAGAGCTCGTCCAACGTCCAGGACTTTTTGTTATCGACGAGGCCGCGAACTTCGAGCTTCCAGGTCTTGCCGTCGACTTCCGGCGCGTCTTCGACATCGTAATAGCCGTTGAACGGGAACGGCTTTGTGATGGCGCTCTCCGGAAAGGTCGGCGCCAGCGCGTCCGGATTGAACATCCAGGCCTGCACGGCGTCGTTGAATTTCGAAACCTTCCTCAGCACCTCCTCGGCCTGATCGCTGTCCAGCACGTCGCAGCCGGCAAGCAGCGTGAGCGCGCCGAGGCTTGCGCCGCCCGAGATGAAGCGCCGCCGCGTCAGGTCCGGCATCACCTTCACCGCATCCTTGATCAGGAGCCGTTTGTCGACGCCGGGGATGAGAAACGCGCGCTTGCGAGCCATGGGTTCTTTCCTCTGTCCCTCTTTTAGTGGCCGATGATCATCGCGCGCAGGCTTTTCGGCACCAGGATTGCGAGCGCGACGTGCACGATCAGGAACAGACAGATCAATGACATGCAAATGAAATGGACGTAACGGGCGGTCGGATAATCGCCGAACAGCATGACCAGATAGTAGAGCTGTACGGGCTTCCAGATCGACAACCCCGACAGCACGATCACGACACCGACCACGATGATGCCGGCATAAAGCAGCTTCTGGACGTAGTTGTAGGTAGAGAGATCGTCATGGGCGAGCTTGAACGTCAGCGCGGCCTTGAGATCCGAGATGACGCCGGAAGGGGTGATTGGAAACAATTTCCCGCGAAAACGGCCGCTGGCAAAGCCCGTGACAAGGTAGGCGAGCCCGTTGACCATCAGAAGCCACATCGCCGCAAAATGCCAAAGCAGCGCACCGCCGAGCCAGCCGCCCAGCGTAATCGATTTGGGAAAGTGGAAATCGAACAACGGCGAGGCGTTATAAATCTGCCACCCCGACATAATCATCAGGATCATGGCGACGGCATTGATCCAGTGCATGGTCCGCACCCACGCCGGCTGGATCGTTTTCGCGCCCTCGCGCGTGGCCTGGCTGTCGGTGGCTGCAAGGCTGGACATATCGCTCCTTCGGCGGCGACCCGCCAAAATCGGTCACGGTGATTATACGACGTAAACCCCGGTTTCGTTACGGCATTGCAGGCTTCGACTCGATACCCGCAAGCCCTGATCTTCACAAAAAAGCGAGCCGGGTTTCCCCGGCTCGCCTTCGGTCGATCAGGAGGCCGGCATCAGCACGGTGTCGACCACATGGATCACGCCGTTCGACTGATGGACGTTGGAAATCGAGACCGCCGAGGAATCGCCCTTGGCGTCAATGATCCAGATCTTGCCGTCGGCCCGTTTCACGGTGAGTTCCTCGCCTTCAACGGTCTTGAGCTTCTTGCCGTCGGTCAGGTCGGAGGCGTCGAACTTGCCGGCGACAACATGGTAGGTGAGGATCTTGGTCAGCGTCGGCTTGTTCTCGGGCTTGACCAGGTTGTCGACCGTGCCGGCCGGCAGCTTGCCGAAGGCGGCGTTGGTCGGCGCGAAAACCGTGAACGGCCCCTTGCCTTCGAGGGTCTCGACCAGGCCGGCCGCCTTCACCGCAGCAACCAGCGTGGTGTGATCCTTGGAATTGACGGCGTTCTGGATGATGTTCTTGGAAGGGAACATCGCCGCGCCGCCGACCATCACGGTCTTTTCCTCGGCGCGCGCCGGCGCAACGAAGGTCGTGGTGAGCGCCAGCACGCTGAAAGCAGCCGCCGACAAAAGTGCAATACGCTTGGACATGGAAGATTCTCCCGCTTCGATATTGAGGTGACCGGCGGGCATCCGCCGGCGATGAAGAAAAACGGCGGCGCTTGGTTCGCTGAAAGCGCTTGCGTCGTCGTCGGGGCGAACTACGGAAGGTTTTCGCCTACGGTTTCGAATAAAAATTCTTTGTGATTGTTGAAACTATCGGCGCGGCCGGCCGTGTCTTGTCATTCGTATTGGCTCGCATATTGGCCTGGCAACTGCGCTGCCATATCCTTACCGTCCCGGACAAGCGAGCGCCTTGCGGCGCGTAGCGCCGTCACGTAGCGAGCGCGATCCGGGACGGCAGCGAGCTAATCCCTGCTCGACGGCGTCTGGATAAAACCCCTGTTCCAGGTCGGGCTGATCAGAATTTCGTTCATGCACACGCGCGGCGGCATGCTGGCGACAAAGGCGATGGTGCGGCCGAGATCTTCCGGTTGCAGCATTTTCGCCTGCTCCTCCTCACTCGGCACCACCGGCCGCAGTTTTAAGATCGGCGTTGCGACCTCGCCGGGCATCAGGCAGCAAGCGCGCAATCCGTTGACACATTCGTCCATGTTGAAGGAATGAGTCAGCGCCAGCACGGCGTGCTTGGTCGTCGTGTAGGCCGGGCCCGGCATTTTCGACACATGCCGGCCGGCCCAGGATGAGACGTTGATGATCGAGCCGTCTCTCTGCTTGCGCATCGCCGGCAGCACGGCGCGCATGCAATAGAGCACGCCGTTGAGGTTGATCTCGACGAGCTGGTTCCAGCCCTCCAGTTCCATATCGGCCCAGCGCCGTTTCTGCACGTTGACGCCGGCGCTGTTGACCTGAAGATCGATGCGGCCTTGTTTGGCAAGAATCTGCTCGGCCACCTTCTCGACATTGGCTGCGACGGACACGTCGAGCGGGATCGCTTCGGCTTCGCCGCCGGCCTTGCGGATTTTCTCGACGACCACATCGAGCGGCGCCTTGCGGCGCCCTGAAACCACCACCGTCCAGCCATCCGCCGCCAGCGCCTCGGCGCCCGCCGCGCCGATGCCCGTACCGCCGCCCGTCACCCAGGCCACGCGTTTCCCGTCCCTTGTCATGCAAACTGTCTCCGTTGCTTTTTTGGGGCTGTTTTTGCTAATCCAGCCTCTTCCGAAGCCCTCGCCCCCCGCGGAATTGTTGCATGAACACCGCCGCCAACGCCAACCTGTTTTCACGCCTGTTCGATCGCCTCGACGATCCGAACAAGCTTGCCATCGAAACCCTTGACGGTGAGCGTATCACCTATGGCGATCTGATCGCGCGCACGGGAAAGATCGCCAATGTGCTGGTGGCGCGCGGCGTCAAGCCGGGGGATCGGGTTGCGGCCCAGGTCGAAAAATCGGTGCCGAACCTCGTGCTCTACCTTGCCGCCATACGCGCGGGCGCGGTCTATCTGCCGCTCAATACTGCCTACACGCTCAATGAGCTCGACTACTTCATCAACGATGCCGAGCCCTCTCTGGTCGTGTGCGATCCCTCCAGGGCGGAAGGGATCGGCGCCATCGCGGCAAAGGTCAAAGCCAGGGTCGAGACGCTCGATGCCAACGGCAAGGGTTCGCTGACGGAAGCGGCTGAGAAGGCGAAGCCCGACTTTACGACCGCTATCCGCAGCAACGACGATCTCGCCGCGATTCTCTACACCTCGGGCACCACCGGCCGCTCCAAGGGCGCGATGTTGAGCCACGACAATCTGGCCTCGAACTCGCTGACGCTGGTCGATTACTGGCGCTTTAGCGACAAGGACGTGCTGATCCACGCGCTGCCGATCTATCACACTCACGGCCTGTTCGTGGCGAGCAACGTGACGCTGTTCGCGCGCGCATCGATGATCTTCCTGCCGAAATTCGATCCGGATTTGATCATCAGGCTGATGGCGCGCGCAAGCGTGCTGATGGGCGTGCCGACCTTCTATACGCGCCTTCTGCAGAATCCCGCGCTGTCGCGCGAGACGACCAAACACATGCGGCTGTTCGTCTCGGGCTCCGCGCCCCTGCTTGCCGATACCCATCGCGAATGGGCCGAGCGCACCGGGCACGCCGTGCTGGAACGCTATGGCATGACCGAAACCAATATGAATACCTCCAACCCCTATGACGGCGAGCGGGTTGCGGGTGCGGTTGGCCATGCCCTGCCGGGGGTCTCCGTGCGCGTCTCCGATCCCGAGACCGGCAAGGTGCTCGCGCCGGAAGAGATCGGCATGATCGAGGTGAAGGGACCGAACGTGTTCAAGGGTTATTGGCGGATGCCGGAGAAGACCAGGTCCGAGTTCCGCGACGACGGCTTTTTCATCACCGGCGATCTCGGCAAGATCGACGACAAGGGTTATGTGCACATTCTCGGCCGCGGCAAGGACCTCGTGATCTCCGGCGGCTTCAATGTGTATCCGAAGGAAATCGAGAGCGAGATCGACGCGATGCCCGGCGTCGTGGAATCGGCCGTGATCGGCGTACCGCATGCCGATTTCGGCGAGGGCGTGACTGCGGTGGTGGTCTGCCATCCCGGCACCGGGGTCGACGAGGCGACCGTGCTGAGAGGGCTCGAGGGGCGGCTTGCCAAATTCAAGATGCCGAAACGGGTGTTCGTGGTCGATGAATTGCCGCGCAACACCATGGGCAAGGTGCAGAAGAATATTTTGCGCGACAATTACAAGGACATCTACAGCAAGAAATAAGGGCGTCGCGATCGCGTCGAACTTATTTGTCCCTGGCAACTATTGTCCGTTGATCAGGCTTATCACGAACCGGCCACCGACGATGAAGAGATAGCAGCCGAACGCGATCTCGAGCGTGCGCTTTGACATCGCGTGCGCGGCTTTAACGCCGAGGGGCGCGGTCCAGAGGCTCGTCGGCATCACCAGCACGGCACCGATCAGCGAGACGTAGCCGAGCGCGAGCGGCGCCTGCAGCGCAGCAACATTCGGGAAGCGCGCCGCGACCGGCCAGCCGGCATAGATGTAGCCAAGCGCGCCGGGGATCGAGACCAGCACGGCGAGCGCCGACGACGTCGCTACCGCTTGATGAATGGGGCGGCCATAGAACGTCATCAGGAGATTGGAGAACAGGCCGCCCCCGACACCCATCAAGGTGGCGAGGATACCGACGCCGAAGCCGTAGACCTTCATCAAAAATCCCTTCGGCATCTCATCGTCGAGATTCCAGCTCTCGCGTGCCAGCCAAAGCCGCAATGTCGCCGACCACGCCACGCAGACAAACACGTATTTGAACAGCCGCTCCGGCGCATAGCGCGCGGTGACGCTGCCGGCGAGGACGCCGAGCAGGATCGCGATCCACCACTCTTTCAAGATCTCCATGTCGACCGCGCCCCTGAGGTAATGGGCCCGAAACGAGCGGATCGAGGTCGGGATGATCACGGCAAGCGAGGTGCCGACACAGAGCGGCATCCGCACCTCGAGCGGCACGCCGGCAAGGCGAAAGCATTCGTAGAACACCGGCACCAGCACGGCGCCGCCGCCGATCCCGAAGACACCGGCCAGAAATCCAGCCAGAGCACCCACCGCAATCAGCAGCAGTGCCAGTTCGACAAGTTGGGAGAGGTCGAGCCCCGCGATAGTCATGGCCGTTTCCTGGTCCCGAACAAGTCGTTCTTGAATCGTGCTTCAGGTATACCAGCCAGCAGATTGCGTTGCCGTTTGTCAACGTGTGCGATTGCAAGTCTCGCCTGTAGGTATGAATACTGGTTCGGAATTGCCGCGATTCGGCGTTGCGCTGTCTGGTTCGACTTCGTAAATAAAGCTCAATCCACCGTGATCCCGATGGGCCCAAAGGCGGGTCTCACAACTGGGTCCGCAACATCGTCAAGCCGCCCCATGACAGCCAGGATCGAACGACCGCTTTCGCCGCATTTGCAAACCTATCGCTGGACGTTGACGATGGTGATGTCGATCGTCCATCGCCTCACCGGGGTCGCGCTGTATTTCGGCACGCTGCTCCTCGCATGGTGGCTGATCGCGGCGGCGTCCGGACCAACCGCCTACGCCCACGTCCAGGCCTTCACATCGAGTTTCATCGGGCGGCTGATCGTGTTCGGTTATACTTGGGCGCTATTGCATCATCTGCTCAGCGGCATCAGGCATTTCGTTTGGGACCTGGGCTACGGCTTCAAGGCCAATGAGCGGGAAGCGCTGACCTGGGGCGCGCTGATCGGGGGCCTCTCGCTGACCGTGCTGGTGTGGATCGCGGCCTATGTGATCGGGGGCGGACGATGAGCGCACATGACACCCACCGCTCGCCCTCGATGCGCACCCCGCTCGGCCGGGTCCGCAACCTCGGAGCCTCGCACTCGGGCACCGCCGATTTCTGGCGCCAGCGGCTGACTGCCGTGGCGATGACGCTGCTGATCGTTCCGGTGCTGGTGGTCGTGATGATGCTGCTCGGCCGCAACCAGGCGGGCGCGGCGCAAATCCTCGGTTCGCTGCCGATTGCGGTCATCCTCTTGCTCTTCATCGTCGCCAGCACCTGGCACATGAAGATCGGCATGCAGGTCGTGATCGAGGACTACGTTCACAACGAGAAGCTGAAGCTCGCCTCGATCATAGCCAACAATTTCTTCTCTTTCGCGGTGGCGCTGGCCGCAATCTACGCCATCCTCAAACTGTCATCGGGAGTCTGACCCATGGCGAGCGACGGCAACGGCAAGGCCACGAACGGCGGCACTCCCGGCGGCAACGGAAAGGCCTACCCGATCGAGGATCACACTTACGACGTCGTGGTGGTGGGCGCCGGCGGCGCAGGCCTGCGCGCCGTGGTGGGCTGCAGCGAGGCGGGACTGCGCACCGCCTGTATCACCAAAGTATTTCCGACGCGCTCGCACACGGTCGCAGCCCAGGGCGGCATTTCGGCCGCGCTCGGCAACATGCATCCGGACGACTGGCGCTGGCACATGTACGACACCGTCAAGGGATCGGACTGGCTCGGCGACCAGGATGCGATCGAGTACATGGTGCGCAACGCCCCCGAAGCCGTCTACGAGCTCGAACACTGGGGCGTGCCGTTCTCGCGCACCGAAGACGGCAAGATCTACCAGCGGCCGTTCGGCGGCATGACCCTGGACTACGGCAAGGGTCAGGCGCAGCGCACCTGTGCCGCTGCCGACCGCACGGGCCACGCCATGCTGCACACGATGTACGGCCAGGCGCTGCGCCATTCGGCGGAATTCTTCATCGAGTTTTTCGCGATTGACCTGATCATGGACGACCAGGGCGCCTGCCGCGGCGTCATCGCACTGAAGCTCGACGACGGCACGCTGCACCGTTTCCGCGCGCAGACCACGATCCTCGCGACCGGCGGCTATGGCCGCGCCTACGCCTCCTGCACCTCGGCGCATACCTGCACCGGCGACGGCGGCGGCATGGCGCTGCGCGCAGGCCTCCCGCTGCAGGACATGGAGTTCGTGCAGTTCCATCCGACCGGGATCTACGGCGCGGGCTGTCTCGTGACCGAGGGCGCGCGCGGCGAGGGCGGCTATCTCGTCAACTCCGAAGGCGAACGCTTCATGGAGCGTTACGCGCCCTCGGCCAAGGACCTTGCCTCGCGCGACGTGGTGTCGCGCGCCATGACCATCGAGATCCGCGAAGGCCGCGGGGTCGGCAAGAAAAAGGATCACATCTTCCTGCACCTCGACCATCTCGATCCCAAGGTGCTGCAAGAGCGGCTGCCCGGCATTTCCGAATCGGCGCGCATCTTCGCCAATGTCGACGTCACACGGGAGCCGATTCCGATCGTGCCGACGGTGCACTACAACATGGGCGGCATCGCCACCAATTATCATGCCGAAGTACTGACCAAAAAGGACGGCGACGATAATGCGATCGTCGCCGGCCTGATGGCGATCGGAGAGGCGGCCTGCGTGTCCGTGCATGGTGCCAATCGTCTCGGCTCGAATTCGCTGATCGATCTCGTGGTGTTCGGTCGTGCGGCCGCGTTGCGCTGCGCGGAAAAACTTGCCGCCCACGCCAAGCAGCCGGAGCTGCCGAAGGATTCCGCGGACCAGGCGCTCGGCCGGCTCGATCATTTCCGCCATGCCTCCGGCGGCACGCCGACCGCGAAACTGCGCGACAGCATGCAGCATGTGATGCAGAACAACTGCGCGGTGTTCCGCACCGGCGAGGTGCTGCAGGAAGGGCAGAACCTGATCCACAAGGTGCACAACGGGATTTCGGACATTTCGGTGTCAGACCGCTCGCTGATCTGGAACTCCGACCTGGTCGAGACGCTGGAGTTCGCGAACCTGATCGTTCAGGCGGTCGTCACAATGGACTCGGCCGCGAACCGGACCGAGAGCCGTGGCGCGCATGCGCGCGAGGATTTCAGCGCGCGCGACGACAAGAACTGGATGAAGCACACGCTGGCGTGGATCGACGCTGGCGGCAAGACCAGGATCGAATACCGCCCGGTGCACGATTACACCATGACCAACGACGTGCAATACATTCCGCCGAAGGCGCGCGTGTACTGATAACACTGTCATGCGCGGGCAAAAGCGCAAGGCGCGTCTTCAAGCGAACAGCCCGCGCATCCGTCTCAAAAGGATGGATTGTCAGGCCCGGCAATGACGAGCGAAGGATAAAGGCGAGACAGATGGTTGAATTCGCACTTCCGAAAAACTCGAGGATCACCGGAGGCAAAACCTGGCCGAAGCCGCCGGGTGCCACCGAGACGCGCGAGTTCAAGGTCTATCGCTGGAATCCGGACGACGGGAAGAATCCGAGCACCGACACCTATTACATCGACGTCAACGACTGCGGCCCGATGGTGCTCGATGGCCTGATCTGGATCAAGAACAACATCGATCCGACGCTTACCTTCCGCCGCTCCTGCCGCGAGGGTGTCTGCGGCTCCTGCGCGATGAACATCGACGGCCAGAACGCGCTCGCCTGCACCAAGTCGATGCACGACGTCAAAGACGGCCCGGTCAAGGTCAATCCGCTGCCGCATCAGCCGGTGGTGAAGGACCTGGTTCCCGACCTCACCAATTTCTATGCGCAATATGCCTCGATCGAGCCATGGCTGAAGACCACTTCGCCGACGCCGCAAAAGGAATGGAGGCAGAGCCACGAGGACCGCGAGAAGCTCGACGGACTTTATGAGTGCATTCTTTGCGCCTGCTGCTCGACCTCCTGCCCGAGCTATTGGTGGAACAGCGAGCGCTTCCTGGGACCGGCTGCGCTGCTGCAGGCCACGCGCTGGGTCAAGGATTCGCGCGATGAAGCCACCGGCGAACGGCTCGACAATCTCGAGGACCCGTTCCGGCTCTACCGCTGCCATACCATCTTGAACTGCGCCAAGGCGTGCCCGAAGGGTCTCAACCCGTCGGAAGCAATCGCTGAGCTCAAGCTGAAACTGGTCGAACGGCAGATGTGACGGCGGCCGGATCGATCGAGCGATGTCCGCGCCGCAAATCATTCTGCACCATTTCGATCAATCGCCGTTCTCTGAAAAAATCCGGCTCATTTTCGGACTGAAGGATATCGCGTGGACCTCGGTCAGGATCTCGCGGATCATGCCGCGCCCCGACCTGATGCCGCTCACCGGCGGTTATCGCCGCACGCCGGTGATGCAGATCGGCGCCGACGTCTATTGCGACACGCAATGCATCATGCGCGAGCTCGAGCGCCGCTTTCCCGAGCCTGGTCTTTTGCCGAAGGGCTATGAGGGGCTCGCCTGGGGCAGTGCGATGTGGACCGACCGCTCCTTCTTCCAGAACACGGTCAACCTGGTGTTCGGCTCGCTGGCCGACAAGGTGCCAGCCGACTTCATCGCCGACCGGGAGAAGCTGCGCGGCGCGAAATTCGACGTCGCGGCGATGACGGCGGCAATCCCGCAGATGCGCGATCAGTTTCGCGCACACTTGCAATGGATCGACGCTCAACTTTGCGACGGGCGGACCTTTATCAGCGGAGAGGCCGCAAGCCTTTGCGACGTCAACGCCTACATGAATCTCTGGTACGTGCGCGCGCATCTGGAGAATGCCGACGACATGCTCGCCGAATTCGACCACGCGCGTGCCTGGGCCGGGCGCCTGCGCGCGAGCGGCCACGGACCGCATGCCGAGATATCGAGCGCCGAGGCGTTGCAGATTGCCCACGACGCGACGCCGCAGACCGAGGAATTGCACGACCCTAACGACCCGAACGGCCGCAAGCCCGGCGACAGGGTGGAAGTCATGCCGGACGACTACGGCAAGGTGCGCGTCGCGGGCGAGATCGTCGCACTCTCGGCCCAGCACATCGCCATTCGCCGGCATGATCCGCGCGCCGGCGAGGTGGTCGTGCATTTCCCACGCGCCGGCTTTTTGATCTTTCCAACCTAGGTCAGCGCCCTGAGCGGAACTTGCCGGGAACCTTCTAATTTCACTGGCGTTGGCGTGTCATGCCCCAGGCGAACGCCAAGCCCCAGTCGCGCGACGGCAACCAGGCCCGCGACGACGCCAAATCGCGCGAAGACAAGGCGCCGATCGTCGAGGTCGTCGCCGAAGACGGCGATCACGTCGAACCGCCGCCTCCCGATGTCGTCGAGACCGATCCCGAACTCACGCCCGAGGAGGCGGAGCAGGCGCGCAAGGACTACCTGCTGACCCGGTTCTGGATCAGCGCCCGCGGCTATTGGAGCCACACAGGCGACAAGCTCGCCTGGCCTTTCTCGATTCTGCTGTTGCTCCTGATCGTCGGTACGGTCGGTTTCCAATACGGCATCAATGTCTGGAATCGCGCAATCTTCGATGCCATCGAGAAGCGCGATTCCGGCACGGTCTATTATCTCACCGCCGTGTTTCTTCCGCTCGCAATCGGCAGTGTCGCGCTCGGCGTCGCCCAGGTGTTCGCGCGCATGGCGATCCAGCGCCGCTGGCGCACCTGGCTGACCACTTCGGTGATCTCGCGCTGGCTCAGCAACGGCCGCTATTACCAGCTCAATCTCGTCGACGGCGACCACAAGAATCCGGAATATCGCATCGCGGAGGATTTGCGGATCGCGACCGACTCGCCGGTCGATTTCATCGCGGGTGTCACGTCCGCGTTCCTGTCGGCATCAACCTTCATCGTCGTGCTCTGGACCCTCGGCGGCGCGCTTTCGTTGAACCTCGCGGGGATAACGGTGACCGTTCCGGGTTTCCTCGTCGTCGCCGCCGTGCTTTACGCCGCGATCGCCTCGGGTTCGATCACCGTCATCGGCCGCCGCTTTGTGCAGATCTCGGAGGACAAGAACCAGGCCGAGGCCGAATTCCGCTACGCGCTGACGCGTGTGCGGGAAAACGGCGAAAGCATCGCCCTGCTCGGCGGCGAACAGGAGGAGCGCGACGGCATCGACAAGACGTTTGCGAATGTGTTGCGGCAGTGGGCGCGACTTGCGGGCCAGCACACGCGCACCACGCTTGTGTCGCAGGGTTCGAGCCTTATCGCTCCGGTCGTACCTTTACTGCTGAGTGCGCCGAAATTTCTCGACGGCAGCATGACGCTCGGACAGGTGATGCAGGCAGCTTCCGCCTTCACCATCGTGCAGAGCGCGTTCGGATGGCTGGTCGACAATTATCCGCGTCTTGCCGATTGGAACGCCTGCGCGCGACGCATCGCCTCGCTGATGATGTCGCTTGACGGGCTCGAGCGTGCCGAGCGCGCCGGCGGACTTGGCCGGATCAAGCGCGGCGAAACCGAGGGCGATGCGATGCTCAGCCTGAACGATCTGTCGGTATCGCTGGACGACGGCACTGCCGTGGTCGACGAGACCGAGGTCGTGATCGAGCCGGGCGAACGGCTGCTCGTCGCCGGCGAATCCGGATCGGGCAAGAGCACGCTGGTGCGGGCAATTGCCGGGCTGTGGCCGTGGGGCGGCGGCAGCGTCAACTTCCATCCCGACAGGCGGCTGTTCATGCTGCCGCAGCGGCCCTACGTACCCTCGGGCACGCTGCGTCGCGCGGTCGCCTATCCCGGCGCCGCCGAGGACTGGACGCTGGAAGAGATCGGCGAGGCCCTGCACAAGGTGGGACTGGCCCATCTGAAGGACAAAATCGAGGAGGACGCACCGTGGGATCAGACCTTGTCGGGCGGCGAAAAGCAGCGGCTCGCCTTCGCGCGGCTCCTCCTGCATAATCCCGACATCGTCGTGTTGGACGAGTCGACGTCCGCGCTCGACGAGAAGAGCCAGGACAGGATGATGGAGACGGTGATGCGCGAATTGCCGAAGGCCACCATCATCAGCGTCGCTCATAGGGCAGAGCTTGAGGCGTTCCACAGCCGCAAGGTCACACTGGAACGCCGCAAGGGTGGCGCGAAGCTCGTGAGCGACATCGATCTTATCCCGCGCAAGGGCAAGCGACGCCTGCTCGGTCATTTCCTGCGCCATCGCAAGGCGACACCGAAGGCCGCGTGATTTGCTCGTCTCAATCCCGTTGCAAAGTGCCGTTGGAGTCGCCTGGAAAACCGGCTATGCATCCCACCGCTTCGTTTTGAGGATGCCAGGTTGATGCCCGACAATGATGCTTCGCCCGCACCATTCGGCGCGTTTGCGCCGAATGCGGCGCAAGCTGCGATCGTCTCGCTCGCCCACCGTTCGGGGCTGAAGCGCGGCGCATTTCGCCCGTGGCTGTCGCGTCTCATCAATCTGGTCCGCGACGGCCCGCTGGACGTGTCCTACCAGGGGGCCTCGTTTCGGCTCTACCACCAGAACTCCGCCACCGAGCGCGGCGCCCTGTTAAATCCGGACTACAATCTCGAGGAACTGGACTTCCTGCGCGCACATACGCCGACCGGCGGCGTGTTCGTCGATATCGGCGCCAATGTCGGCACCTATGCGCTGGTGCTGGCGCGCAAGGTCGGCACGACGGGAAAGGTCATCGCGATCGAGCCGCACCCGGTCACCCATGCACGGCTCTCGTTCAACCGCGCGGCGTCGGGCTTGACGCAGGTCATGCTGGTGGCGGCAGCGGCCGGTCCCGCCGATGGCGAGGTTCTGATCGAGACCGATGGCGACAATCTCGGTGCGAGCCACGTGGTGTCGTCTGACGCTTCGGCAAAGGCGATTCGGGTGCCCTCATTCCGCCTGATACGGATTCTCGAACAGGCGGGCGCTGCGAAAATCGATGCGCTGAAGATCGACGTCGAAGGCTTCGAGGATCGCGTGCTCACCGGCTTCTTCAAGGAAGCGCCACAGGCTCTGTGGCCGCGCGCCGTCGTGATCGAGCATCTCTCGCGCGAAGAGTGGCTGGCCGATTGCATCGCCGACATGTTGGCGCGCGGCTACGATGCCGCCGGCAAGACCCGCAGCAATACGCTGCTCGTGCGCAGCTAGCTTGCTGTCCGATATCTGGAGGGTGCGATGATTGATCATATCGGATTTCCGGTTTCCGATTACGAGCGAGCGAAGGCCTTCTATCTGAAAGCGTTGGCGCCGCTCGGCTATAGCCTTGTGATGGAAGTGACGCAGGAGCAGCAGCCCGGCGATCCGCGCGCTGCCGGCTTTGGCGCCAACGGCAAGCCGGATTTCTGGATCGGCGGCGAAGGCGGATTGAACAAGCCGATGCATGTCGCGATCCTTGCGAGCGATCGATCAACCGTCGATGCGTTCTATCGCGCAGCGCTGGCAGCAGGCGGGCGTGACAATGGTGCGCCCGGCATCCGCGCGCACTATCATCCAAACTATTACGGCGCTTTCGTACTCGATCCGGACGGGCACAATATCGAGGCAGTTTGCCACACGCTCGTCTAGGCCGATCCAGGGAACTTGAAACCAGCGCCTGAATACGCAATGAACAGGGACCGTTCCACTGTCGCGCATCGAAAAATAAATCCGAATCCGCGTTCGAGCGTCGCCACAATCCGGCCTAACGCGTGATTGTTCATCGCCGCGGCCAGTATTCACCAGAAATCATTCCGGGACCAATAATCATCATGACCAGACTTCGTCTCGTGCTGCTTGCGACAACCGCGCTGTCGGCGATGCAGTTTGCAAGCTCCGCATCACATGCGCAGAGCGCGCCGCAGCTCATGGCGCAGGCTCCGAGCGAAGCCGACAAGGAAAAAGAGAAGAAGGGGCCGCCGCCGAAGGCTGCTCCGCAACCTCCGCCTGCCCCGCCGAAGGCCGCGCCACCCCCGCCGCCCGCACCGCCAAGGGCCGCGCCGCCACCACCGCCGCCTCAAGCGCCGAAGGCTCCGCCACCGCCACCCCCACATCCGGTTGCACCACCCCCGCCTCCACCGCCGCACCCGGCTGCGCCACCGCCGCCACCTGCTCCGACGCCGCACCCTACGCCGCCGACGCCGCCGGCTGCTGCGCCCGCACCGCATCCTTCAGCACCACCGCCACCCCCACCTCCGGCAGCCAAGCAGCCACCACCGCCGCCGCCGGCAGCGAAGCAGCCTCCGCCGCCACCGCCACCGCCACCAGTTGGTGCACCGAAGCAGCCACCGGCTTCGCCGAGCCCGACGCCGCCGGTGCAGCCACAGGGGCGCCCTCAACCGACCCCGGGTACGGCACCTCCGCCGCCGGCACCCGGCGCGACGCCCCTACCGCCGCCTCCCGGCGGGGGCGCCGGGCCACAGCAGTTCAACCGACCGATCACTCCGGGCGTCACGCCTCCGGCTGGTGGTACTCCGCCTGCGGGAGGTGGCACCCCGCCGACGACAACTCCAGGCGGCCAGCAGGGTGCGGCACCGCCGCCAGCCGGCACGCCGCCCGGCGCCGCCGCCACTTTCACACGCCGCGCGCCGCCACAGGTGACTGCGCCAATTCCGGCCGTGCCGCCGCCCAGTCAGCAGGCGCTGACGCCGATCCCGCAGGGCGCGCCGCCGCAAGGCCCGCAACGCCTCGAGGATTTCCGTGCCCAACGGCGCGAGGTCCAGGAGGGCGGCCGCACCGTCATCACCGAACCCGGACGAATCATCGTGCGGGATCCCTCAGGCATGGAGTTCGTCCGCCACGACGAGATGGACCGCTTCCGCTATGGCGCGCGCGACATCCGGGTGCAGCAACTCGGCGGCGAGACCCGCACCGTCGTGATCCGTCCCGACGGCTCGGAGATCATCACGGTGGTCGCACCCGATGGACGGTTGCTGCGCCGGATCAGACGCGACCGCGAGGGCCGCGAGCTCATCATCATCGACAACACCTTCCGAGGTCCCTCGCTCGGGTTTTATGTCGACCTGCCGCCGCCAATCATCCGCATCCCCTACAACCGCTACATCGTGGATGCTTCCGACGCCCCGCCGGACCTGATCTACGAAACGATGGAAGCGCCGCCGGTAGAGCAGATCGAACGGCCCTATACGCTCGACGAAATCCGCTACAGTCCGGGCGTGCGGATGCTGATGCCGAGCATCGACGTCAACACCATCAACTTCGACACCGGCTCGTGGGAGATCGCCCCCGACCAGGCGGCGAAGCTGCAAGTGATCGCCGATGGCCTCAACCGCGCGATTCTGCGTAACCCGCGCGAGGTATTCCTGATCGAGGGCCACACCGACGCGGTCGGCAACGACACCGACAATCTGTCGCTGTCGGACCGGCGCGCGGAATCCGCAGCCGAATTGCTGACCCAGCAGTTCGGGGTGCCTGCCGAAAACCTGACTTCGCAGGGCTACGGCGCACAATATCTGAAGGAGCAGACCGCGGGACCGAGCCGGATCAACCGGCGCGTCACCATCCGCCGCATCACGCCGCTGCTCAATGGTGGACAGGCTTCACTGCCGCCGCCGCCGCCCGGCATCGCCCCGCCGCGGTAAGCGCGAAAATCCTCAATGCAAATGGCCGGGAGCGATCCCGGCCATTTTTTTCGGCTCGTCATTGCGAGCTATTTGTCGCCATCAAGCTTGGGGATGTAAGAGCCATCGCCCTTCGACAGCAAGCCTGTCTCAGCGTAGAGATCGAGCTTGCCGCGCGTATCGGCGATGTCGAGGTTGCGCATCGTGAGCTGGCCGATACGATCGACGGGCGTGAACGCCGCATCTTCGACCTTCTCCATGCTCAGCCGCTCCGGCTGATAGGTCAGGTTGGGGCTCTCGGTGTTCAGGATCGAGTAGTCGTTGCCTCGGCGCAATTCGAGCGTCACCTCGCCGGTGATCGCGCGCGCCACCCACCGCTGCGCGGTTTCGCGCAGCATCAGCGCCTGCGAATCGAACCACCGCCCCTGGTAGAGCAAGCGGCCAAGACGCAGGCCGCTGATCCGGTATTGCTCGATGGTGTCTTCGTTGTGGATGCCGGTGACCAGGCGCTCGTAGGCGATGTGCAGCAGCGCCATGCCCGGCGCTTCGTAGATGCCGCGGCTCTTCGCCTCGATGATGCGGTTCTCGATCTGGTCGCTCATGCCAAGGCCATGCCGGCCGCCGATGGCGTTGGCCTCCAGAAACAGCGCAACCGGATCGGCGAAGGTCCGGCCGTTCAGCGCAACGGGCTGGCCCTCGACAAAGCGCACGACGACCTTTTCGGCCTTGACGTGGCAGTCGTCGCGCCAGAACGGCACGCCCATGATCGGGTTGACGATTCCGATGCCGCTGTCCAGGCGTTCGAGATCCTTGGCCTCGTGGGTTGCTCCGAGAATGTTGCTGTCGGTCGAATAGGCCTTTTAGGCACTCATCTTGTAGGCGAACCCGTGCGCGGTCATGAACGCCGACATTTCCGCGCGGCCGCCCAGCTCGTCGATGAACTGCTGGTCGAGCCAGGGCTTGTAAATCTGCAAGCTCGGATTGGTCAGAAGGCCGTAGCGATAGAACCGCTCGATGTCGTTGCCTTTGAAGGTCGAGCCGTCACCCCAGACGTTGACGCCGTCCTCCTTCATCGCCGAGACCAGCATCGTGCCCGTCACCGCGCGACCGAGCGGCGTGGTGTTGAAGTACGTGGCGCCGGCGGTCGAGACGTGGAAGGCGCCCGACTGGACGGCAGCGATGCCCTCGTGAACCAATTGCGTGCGGCAATCCACCAGCCGGGCCTTTTCGGCGCCGAACTCGAGCGCTTTGCGCGGAATCTCGTCGTAATCGGTCTCGTCAGGCTGGCCGAGATTGGCGGTATAGGCAAAAACGCGGGCGCCCTTTTGCTTCATCCAGAGGAGCGCTGCGCTGGTGTCGAGACCGCCCGAAAAGGCGATGCCGACCTTCTCCCCCTTGGGCAGGCCTTTCAGGATCGTACTCATGGAGCTTCCAATCGGTCGAATTTGCGAAGTCGTTTGCTGTTTGGGTGCGCGAATATCAAATTTCACGCCGGCGGGCACGCGATTAATGGCTTCTGGCGCGCTCACATCGACGGCGCCGGCCCTGCCTCGCGGCCCCGCCATCGTTGTCGGAGGCGATAGGCGGGCCAGAACAGCCGCGTCAGCGCGGCATCGATGCCGGCATCCGACAGACGGGTGCGCGGCCAGCGGTAAATGAACCCATGCACAAGCCAGATCACGAGATACGTCATGAGGCCGGCGGCGGCGATGTCGGTGAAGAAGTGCCCGCCGAACGCCATGCGCAGCACGCTGGTCGCGAGGCCAAACAAGGTCGCCGCGGCGTACGCTAGCGGACGCCACGCCGGAGGCGTCAGCGCGGCTGGCGCCAAGGTCCAGAACGCGGTTGCGCTCTCGCCGGAGAAGAACGAGCAGTTGCGACCGCAGCCGCCATGTGGATCCCACCACGCGACGGCCGGCAAGGTCCCGCCGAACTCGGTCACCAGCACGGGGCGCGGCCGGCCCCAATAGCTTTTGAATGTGAGATTGGTGAGGACCCCCGCCGACAGGGTCAGCGTCAGCAGGAGGAAGATGATGGCGCGGCCCGACATCAGGAGCGGGCGGTCAGGTCGCAGCAGCTTGATCAGCAAGGCTGCGATCGCCGGGACCGCGATCGCCCAGGCGATCCACATCGCCGCATCGCGCGCAAAGGCGGCCCGCTCGACGAGCTTCAGCGGGAATGACCGCGTCGGCACATCGTAGAACAACGCGGCCAGTTTCAGGTCGAGCTCGGGATAGAGCCCGAACACGATCCCGATCGTGAGCGCGAGCGAGAGCGCAACAAAGAGTCCGGTCCGGTTCATGGCGGGCGGTTTAGCGGAGCGAGGGGCGGATGGAAACCCCCGACTCACACCCGCGGCGGACGCGATTGCGACGGCAGTGGCGGCGGAGGCCGGATCGCCGGCGCGCGCCAGGCGCCGGCATTGCGTCCGGCGATCATCCAGTAGACAAGGCCGGCGACGATACCGGCGCCCGTCATGATCTCGAGATGGCGCCGCACGATGCCCTCGAAGTGCAGCGTGTCGGGATCGAACGGCACCAGTCCGAGATAGCAGGCGAGCCCGACCAGGCCGCCGCCCACGGCATAGGCGAGCACACCGCGGATACAGAAGGCCTCGGTGATCGCGGCGATGATCATCGCCGGCAGCAGCGCAAAACCCGAGATGAAGATGAAGCTGAATCCGAGCACGATATCGAACGCGCTCTGATCGATCGGCCCTCCGTCGAGACCGCCGAGTTCCGGAAACAGCACCGCGGCGACCACGATGATCCCCGCCACCAGGCACGCCGCCAGGAAGCCGAAGAAGATCACGAACAGCCGACCGATCAGGGCCATGACGATGCCTGGCAGGTTTGCATCTAATCCGTCATCGCCATGGCGCGCAGCGCCTGCCGCTCGCGCGCGGACAATTTTTCGGTTTCCGATTTCAATTGCCCGCAGGCGGCGAGAATATCGCGGCCGCGCGGCGTTCGCACCGGCGAGGAGTAGCCGGCGTTGAAAATATACTCCGAAAATTTCTCGATCTGATCCCAGTCCGAACATTCGTAACGCGTGCCGGGCCATGGATTGAACGGAATGAGGTTGATCTTGGCCGGGATGCCCTTGAGCAGCTTGACCAGAAGCTTTGCATCCTCCAGCGAATCGTTGACGCCCTTCAGCATCACATATTCGAAGGTGATGCGCCGCGCATTCGACGCGCCGGGATAGTCGCGGCAGGCCTGCAGCAATTCGGCGATCGGATATTTGCGGTTGAGCGGCACGAGCTCGTTGCGCAATTCGTCGCGCACCGCATGCAGCGAAATCGCAAGCATCACGCCGATCTCTTCCCCCGTGCGCTTGATATTCGGCACCACGCCCGAGGTCGAGAGCGTGATGCGGCGGCGTGAGATGCCGATGCCCTCATTGTCGGCAACGATCAGGAGCGCGTCACGCACCGCCTCGAAATTGTAGAGCGGCTCGCCCATGCCCATCATCACGATGTTGGTGACGAGGCGACTGCCGTTCTCGCGGTCGGCCCAATCGTTCAGCCGGTCGCGCGCCACCATCACCTGGCCGACGATCTCGCCTGCGGTGAGGTTGCGTACCAGTCGCTGCGTGCCGGTGTGGCAGAACGAGCAGTTCAGCGTGCAGCCGACCTGCGAGGAGACGCACAGCGTGCCGCGGTCGGTCTCGGGAATATAGACGCACTCGACCTCATGCGGCTTCTCGTAAGTCTCGCCGCTCGGCAGCCGCAGCAGCCATTTCCGGGTACCGTCGTTGGAGACCTGCTCGGCGACCACTTCGGGACGATCGACGGTGAATCGCTCGGCGAGCCTTGCGCGCGTCTCCTTGGAGACGGAGGTCATCTCGTCGAAATTCCTCGCGCCGCGAAAATAGATCCAGTGCCACAGTTGCTGCACGCGCATCTTGCGCTGCACTGGCCGCACGCCGATTTCCGCCAGGCGCTCGCCGAGCTCGGCGCGCGACAGCCCAATCAGCGACGGCCTGGCCGGCGGCACATAGATCTCAAGCGGGGTCTTCTCCAGCGGCGCGCTGGCCTGCTGCCCGGAAATGCTGGTCAGGGTGTCTGTCATGGGCCATCAGATAAGCCTTACCGTGCGGGCTGGAAAGGCATCAAATGCGTCGATGACGGTATTGAAAGCCGCTTAGCGCTTGCAGTCCTGCGCGATCCGGTCGAGCGCCTGCCCCAACCCCTTCAGCGAGAAGGTATCGGTGGTCTCGGTGCCCTTGGCCGAGACGCCTTTCACCACGGCGTCGGCCGAGCGGCGCATGGCCTGGACCATCTGCTCTTCCTCGGCGGCGTTCTTGATCCAGAGACCATCGCCCTGCGTATACATCGCATAAGCGGCGCCGCCGACTTCCAGCGTCGATTCCGAGCCCGGCTTCAGCGCGTAACCGATCATCACGGAGACTTCGTTGATCACCTTTTCGGACGGACGTGTGCTGACGAAGGCGTAAGCCGGATCGCGCGGGCGATTCGGCGGGTTGGTCTTGGACGAGGTGGGCTTTGCCAGGGCAAAACAGACGCGCCTGCCGTTCGGCGTTGCGCTATAGGCGCCCCAGGTGCCGTACTGGCCGATCAGGGTCGGCTCGGCGCCGCCGGCGATTGCCGCAGCCGGCGGCTTGGTCTCCTGCTTGGCGGCGGCTTTGGCCGGCTTCGGCGGTGCGCTCTGGGCGTGCGCAAAGCCCGCCACCACGCACGCCAGAATGCCCGTAACCAGCGCTGTGAGAATCCACCGAAACATGACGGGATTTGGTTCCGCAATATTGTGACTGGAAGATGGCCCGCCGCGCTCCGTCACCAACCTCTGCTCAACGGGAAGCGCGCCACCGAAAGACGGTCAGCCTTCATCAAGTTCAGCCCTTGATCGAGTTCAGCCCTTGGCCCGCGATGCCCGCTGGTTCTCCCACTGTTCGTTGCTCCATTGCAGGAGATCCTCGGCGCCCGAGGTGCGCAAATGCGCGCCGCCATCCACCACCACCATCTCGCCATTGATGTAGGCGGCGCCGTCGGAAACCAGGAAGCTTGCGAGATCGGCAAGTTCCCGATGCTCGCCGGCGCGGCCAAGCGGATTGCGTGCCGCCCAGCCCTCGTCACGGCCTTGGGGACGTAGCTGACCGGTGGCGCCCGGGGTCGGAAACGCGCCGGGCGCAATCGCGACCAGGCGGACCCCTTTTGGTCCCCACTCGACCGCGAGCGATTTGGTCATCGCCAGCAATGCGGATTTGGCCATCGCCGAGGGTACCGTGAAAGCGCGCCCGGTAATCGTCGAGGTCGACAGAATGCTCAACACTACGCCCTTGCGTTTGCCCTCGATCCAGCGTCTGCCGGCCGCGAGCGTGCAATACATCGCGCCGTGCAGGGTCGGCGCGAGAATGGCGTCGGCGGCACGAAAAGACAGATGCTCGGTTTGCGCGATAAAGGTCGCGGCGGCATTGTTGACGAGTACATCGATCGGCGCCTCGGCAAAAATGCCGTGCATCATGGCATCGACCTGTGCGCCATCCCTGATGTCGCAACGGTGGATCGCGACCTTGCCGGAGGTGGCACTGCGCATCTCGGCCGCCGCCTGCTCGAGCAATTCAAGCCGGCGGCCGCAGATCACGAGATCGGCGCCTAGCTCGAGAAAACGCCGTCCCATCGCCGCCCCAAGCCCACTGCCGCCGCCCGTGACGAGGACGCGCCTGCCCTTGAGTAGACCGTTTTCAAACATCGTTTGAATCCTCCCGGATTTTTTGCTTCTCCCCGGATATATTGTGGCGCAGCTTCAAATCCGGCATGAAGCGTTAAACCTCAGGCTATCGCGTCCGAACATCAGGTGCGTCCATGAAAGCCATCCTCTGCAAGCAATATTGCCAACCCGACGACCTCAAGCTGGAGGAAGTGCCGGACCCCGTGGCCCAGCCGGGCGAGGCCGTGATCGCGATCAAGGCGGCCGCGTTGAACTTCTTCGACATCCTGATGATCCAGGGCAAGTACCAGATCAAGCCGCCGTTTCCGTTTTCGCCGGCTGCGGAGGTCGCGGGCGTCGTCGAGAGCGTCGGCGCAGGCGTCACGGACCTCAAGCCCGGCGACCGCGTGGTGGCGTCGAGCGGCCATAACGGCGCGCGCGAGAAGATCGCATTGCCGGCCGCCGCAATCGTGAAGATTCCCGACAATCTCGATTTCGATCGAGCTGCCGGCATCATCATTATCTACGGCACCGCGCTGCATGCGCTCGAGGATCGCGCAAGCCCGAAGGCAGGCGACACGCTCGCGGTGCTGGGCGCAGCCGGCGGCACGGGCCTTGCTGCGTGCGAGCTCGGCCGACTGATGGGACTGAAGGTGATCGCCTGCGCGTCGTCGGAAGAAAAGCTGGAATTCGCCAAGGCGCATGGCGCGGAGCTCACGCTCAATTACGCCAAGGAAGACCTCAAGGAGGGATTGCGGCGCCTCACCGGCGGCAAGGGCGTCGACATCATCTTCGATCCCGTCGGCGGCACCTACGCCGAAGCAGCGCTGCGCTCGATCGCCTGGGAAGGACGATTCCTCGTGATCGGTTTTGCCGCCGGCGATATTCCGAAGATGCCGCTCAACCTCGCGCTCCTGAAGGGCTGCGATATCCGCGGCGTGTTCTGGGGCAATTGGGCGCGGCTCAATCCGGCCAAGAACCGCGCCAATCTCGAGAAGCTCGTGAAGTGGACCGCGGAAGGCAAGATCTCATCCCATGTCGACCGCACCTTCCCGCTGGCGCAGACGGCGGATGCGTTGAAGGTGCTCGCAGGTCGCAAGGCGATGGGCAAGGTCATCCTGCATCCCTGAAACGGGTCAGCCTCGCGGAGGTGGTTAGCCGCTAAGTCAGCACGCTAACGGCGATTTATCGCATCTGCTTTTCGCAATTCGAAACAGCATGAACCCCGACCATCGATCCGGTCGCAGTTTTGCCACGCATGCGCCACGAAATAGCCTCGCTATACCCCGCTTTCGTTCAGGTTTTGCGCAAACATTACTGGGCGCTGCCGCAAAGAATCCAAAATATCTCCCCATTCGCGCCGACCGTGGCCGTCTTTTGGGCTGATTCAGCTTGCGAATCTAGGCTAAAGCAACGGGGCGCTTCCGGACAGCAAACAAGCCATAACAGGGAGCCTGGTGCCCCGATTTGTTGCGTCAAGCTGAGTGGGGAAATCACCATGGTGGACAGGAAACACTTTCGGTCAGACGAACCCGACTTCGATCGCTACGACGACGAAGACTTCGACAGCACGCCCACAAGGCCCTATGCCTTCGGACGCTCTGCGCGGACGGAATACGGCTCCAACGATTCCATCCCGCTCTTCCTCTCCGATCCTGACGGCGAGCCCGATCCGCTCGAATACGCAAACCCCTTGCGCAAGCGCGGCGGCGCTGCAATCTCGTTGCGCATCCTGATGGGCGTGCTCGCAGCCTCCGGCGTTGCGGTCCTCTTTGCATGGTTCACCTCCGACGCCACGCGCGACGTGCTCGTCAGCGCCAAAGCGTCGCTTTCGACCGTGCTTCCCATTCCCTCCGCAGCCGCGCAGCCGGAAGTTCCGGCGCCGCAGGCTCCCGCCACGCAGCTCACCGCGGGCGACGTCCAGCTCAAGGACCCCGCGCGCTGGCAGGCATCACCGGCCGCGCAAACGCCGCCGGCAGCCCGCGGCCCTGTTGTTGCGATGGCCCCGACCCGCGAAGAGATTTCAAGCGCCTATCAGAACGCGGTGCAAAGCCATGCGGCGGCGCCCGCCGCAATGCCGCCGCCGGTAGCGGTCGCTCCGCCGGCTCCCGCCGCGCCTCCGGTCGCCACGCCGCAGGCGAGGCAGCTCGACGCCGACGAAATCGCCGTTCTGATGAAGCGGGCGAAGGGTCTTCTCTCCGCCGGCGATATTCCCGCCGCGAGGCTGTTGCTGCGGCGGGCGGCTGACGCGCAGGAGCCGACAGCCGCATTGATGCTTGCACAAACCTACGATCCCGACGTGCTGGGAACGCAGGACGTCCGCAACATCAATCCGGACCTCGCGATGGCGCGCACCTGGTACGAGAAGGCCGCGCAGCTCGGCTCTACCGACGCACAGCGGCGCCTCGCGCAAATTCAGAACTAATTTTCAAGAGAGAGGTCATATGCGACGTTTGTTTGGACTGGCACTCGTTGCCATCATAATGGCGTGCGGCTTTGCAGCCCGCGCCGAGGAAGGCGAATACGATCCCGCAAAGGTCAGCGACAGCTTGAGAGCCATCTTCCAGTTTGGCTCGGCCCAGACCAAGCAGGCGCTGAACGCCAACACCGTGACGCTGATCACCGGCACGATCGGCGGCACCTATGTTCAGATCGGCGCGGACCTCGCCTCCGTGCTCGACGACGGCAACAAGCTGCGCGTGCTCCCGATCGTCGGTCGCGGTTCGGTGCAGAGCGTCGCCGACATCCTGTTCCTGCAAGGCGTCGACGTTGGCATCGTGCGCTCCGACACGCTCGACTATCTCGAGAAGAAGGGGTTTGCGAAGGACATCAAGCGGCAATTCACCTTCGTGACCAAGCTCTACAACGAAGAAATGACGATCATCGCACCGAAATCGGTGCGAACCCTCAAGGATCTTGAGGGCAAGAAGGTCAGCGTCGACCTTCCCAATGGTGGCACCTTCGTAACCGCGCTGACGGTCGCAGAACGGATCGGGCTCAAGGCCGACTTCGCCTATATCGAGCAACGCATCGCGATGGAGAAACTGAAGAAGGGCGAGCTCGACGGCGTGATCGTCGTCGGCGGCAAGCCGTACAAGTCGGTCTCGACTTTCCAGAATGACGGCCGCTTCCATCTCGTCACGGTCGATTACGACAGGCCGCTGCAAGGCGACTATTTGCCGGCGAGCTTGACGGCGAAGGACTACCCGAACCTGATCGCGGAGGGTGAAACGGTCGATACCATCGCGGTGCCCGCCGTGCTCGCCGCCTATAATTGGGCGCCCGGCAGCGAGCGCTATCGCAAGCTGTCGCAGTTTGTCGACGCGTTCTTCAGCAAGTTCCCGACGCTGCAGAACCCGCCCTTCCATCCGAAGTGGAAGGAGGTGTCGCTGGCGGCGCCGCTCGCTGGCTGGACGCGCCTTCCTTATGCGCAACAGTGGCTGGATACGCATGGTATCGGGGCGACGGCACGCAGCCGGTTCGACGATTTCATGAACCAGAACCCCGCCGCGTCGAAGACCGCGCCGCAGTCGCAGACCGATCGCGAAGCGCTGTTCAAGCAATTCCAGGCCTGGCAGGCCGATCAGACGGCCAAGGAAGGCGCGCGGGCGCAGGTTGGCCGGGGGAAGCAGCAATAAGTCACGACCCGTCAGCCCGGTACCTGGTCCGGGCTGACGGGCGCAAATATCTCCTGGTCGGCTGCTAAGCCCTTGAGCGAGAAGCGGCCGAGCGGATTTGCCGAAATACCCCCCGCGCGCACGAAATCGGACGACAGCAGAAGCTGACGTCCGAGTTGCCGGCACAGCGATTCGATGCGTGCGGTGAGATTGACGGCCGGCCCGATCACCGTGAAGTCGAGCCGGGTGTCGCTCCCGATATTGCCGTACATGACGTCGCCGATATGCAGCGCGAGACCATAATCGATGCGCGGCAGGCCGGCCGCGGCGCGTCGTCGATTGTCTTCGGCCAGCACGGCCTGCGCGCTTTCGGCCGCGACCAGCGCCGCCTTGCAGGTGGCCGCGGGATCGCCGCGAATTGGAAAGATCGCGAGCATCGCGTCGCCGATGAATTTCAAGACCTCGCCGCCATGGCTTAGCACCGCATCGCACATCGGCCCGAAATAGCCGTTGAGCATGTCGATCAGGGTGTCGCGCGGCAGACGTTCCGACAGATCGGTGAAGCCGCGCAGGTCGCAGAGCCAGATCACCGCGGAGATGGTCTCGCCGGTGCCGCGCTGGATCTGCCCTTCGAGCACACGGCCGCCGGATTGCGCGCCGACATAGGTGTCGAGCAGCGTACGCGCAGTACGGCGCAGCGCCTGGACTTCGAGATTGAAGGCAAGCGCAGGGATCAACGCGTCGAACAGGCCAAGCTCTTCGGCGGTGAAGCCCGTTCGTCGCCGTGTGGCGAGCGACAGCGCCTTGAAGCTGCCGTCGGCAAAGGGAACCGCGTGGACGACATAGTCGGTGTAGCCGTCGCGTCGCAAATCCTCGAGAATGGCGTATTCGCCAGGCGTCGGCGGGGCGGTGGGATCGCAGCGCACCGGCCCGCCGCCCTCATAGGCAGTGCGGATCGGGCTGTTCGAAATGGCCTGCAACGGCTCGGGCCCGGCGCGGTAAAGGCGCTCGCTGGTGCCTTTACCGAGTTCCCAGAGACCGCTGAAGGAAAAGATCTGCGGATGCAGGATCGGCACGCCCGTCGTGATGCGCGACACGTCGATGCCTGATCTACGCAATTCGCCCGCAAAGGCCTCCAGAAATTCGCCGGGGTCTGCGAGCTTGCGCGCGTCGCTCATCAGCCAACGGATCACGGGATGCGTGTCGCCTCGGCCGGCAGGCTGGGGCACGGCGACAGCTCAAGCCTGGTCGTCGATTCCCCGCTTCAACGCTGCGCGCGCCGCCTCGCGGTGATCCTCGGTGACATAGTTCGCGACCAGCCGGATTGCGGTGGCAAGCACCGCGGCATCGTCGGTGAAACCGAGCACCGGCAGCATATCGGGGATGAAATCGAACGGCAGGATGAAATAGGCGATGGCGCCGAGCAGCGCGCCCTGGACATGGCGCGGCGTCCGCTTGTCGAAGGCGCAGTAATAGGCCGCGAGCAGGTCTTCAACGAAGGGGAGCCTGGCCGCCACCCTCTTCAGCTTGAACCAGAAGCGCCTGCGCACGCTGTCGCGGTCGTGCGCCAGCCGGTCGGCCGGGTCGAACCCAACGCTATAGTCGGTGGCCATGGCTTGCTCCCTGTCCCATCCGCCGCGCGGCGGATCGCCGCGGGCTGCTTCCCGAAATTGGGGACTCAGCGTGACCGCTGCAAGGTCCGGCTAATGCCCGGCGATCGCATTCATCGCCTTGGCAAGCTCGATATCCCTCGACGTGAGGCCGCCGGCATCATGGGTCGAAAGCACGACCTCGACCGTCTTGTAGACGTTGCGCCATTCCGGGTGATGGTCGTGCTTTTCCGCCACCAGCGCAACGCGGGACATGAAGCCGAAGGCCTCGTTGAAGTCCTTGAAGACGAAGGTTTTTGCGATCGCCTCACGGCCGGCAACCTCCGTCCAGCCGGGCAGTCCCTTGAGCGCCGATTGCCGCGCTGTTTCCGATAGCCGTTCTGCCATCTCAAACCTCCCGTTTCATTGGAACTTTACCTTC
>Ga0310913_10000096_pt1 | contig 33790 bp, 35 predicted proteins | sample GREbulkMGOX082_FD_203447 | JGI IMG/M metagenome (GOLD analysis project Ga0310913, IMG submission 203447) | Lab enrichment of tropical soil microbial communities from Luquillo Experimental Forest, Puerto Rico - GRE.bulkMG.OX082 | ecosystem: Environmental > Terrestrial > Soil > Tropical forest >...
CGTAACGCAGGTGATCAACCAGGGATTTCATCACATGCCTTGCAAAATGCGGGTGCTCCTGAACAAGAAAATCGAACCGTTGCCGGTCGATTTGCGCCAGCCGGCAAGCAGACTTCGCCACAGTGTTGGCAGCGCGCGGCCTGTCTTCGACCAACGCCGCCTCGCCAATAAGGGCACCTTCCCTTTCGGTTTTGACATAATCACCGATCCTGATTTCGATTTCCCCTTCCAGTAAAACGTACATGTTATCGGCCTTGTCACCTTCCCGGTAAAGGAATTCGCCCGGCGCGAGTTGTACGGTGTTGGTTTCCTGACGAAAAAGCTCTGCCGCATTCATAAATGATTTGAGTCAGAAGGCACAGCGTATAGGAGGCAGCATTGCATCTTCCAAGTTACAATTGCGTGACAATCGCGTCAAAACTTGCAGCGCCGTTGTTGAAGCAATCAGACAACGGCAGCAGTGTAGCCGCGCACCATTCCACGCGCGTGCGCGAGGGCCCCGCGAGGTGGACGGCACCGCCGGCGATTGAAATTCAACAAATGATTGGTTGTCGGTTTAGGAGGTTGTTATGAGAAACATGATTCGTTTAATAATGTTTATCTGTTTAGCGAGTGCAGTGACAGATCTCTACGCAGGCCCATCGGAAAAGAGATTTGAGGGAAAGTGGGTGACGCACAAACTTGCAAATGTGGATTTTGGAATTCACCTGCATCAGGACGGTAACCAATTGACGGGCTATCATTCGGCCGTAACGAAGGACGGAAGGCGAACGGACACCCCCGATTTCGAAGGCTCACCTTCCATTACAGGCACAATCAAAGGCGACACCGCGATCGTTGACGTCCACAGCACTTATTCGGATCCAGGGGCAGTGTTAGAGGTCCGTTTGACGCTTCACGGCCGCAGTTTGGATTGGAAGGTTCTACAAGTAAAACAGAGTGGAGAGCATTTCATTCCGGACAAGGCCACTCTATCTAAAGAACATTAGGATCAGGAGACAATGAAAACAAAGACGGTCCGAATACTCACATGTAGCTGGGTCGCTTTTGTTGCGAGCAGCATGGCGGGCGAGTCTGCTGGCATCGGGGCGGACGAGGCGCTCAGTCGATTATTAAATGGAGATAAGCGATTTGCCGCTGGGAAATCAGAGGAACCTCATGATGCGGCACTGATTGAACGCCGCCACACGCTTGCGAAAGAACAAAAACCATTTGCCGTAATACTGAGTTGCTCGGATTCCCGCGTGCCGCCTGAACTCGTTTTTGATGTCAGCTTGGGCGACATTTTTGTTGTTCGCACCGCTGGAGAAGTAGTGGATGAGGTTGTATTGGGCAGCATCGAATATGCAATCGAACATTTGGGAACACATTTGATTGTTGTGCTCGGGCATCAGCGCTGTGGAGCGGTTTCCGCCGCTGTTTCAGGAGCGACGGATACAGGAGATATCCCGGATGTGTTAAAAGCGATCTTGCCAGCGGTTGAAGAAACGAAAGGCCAAGCCGGTGATCCGATCGACAATGCAGTGCGTGCGAACGCACGCGATATCGCGAAACGCTTGCAGAGCAGCAGTTCTATCATCGCGCCGCGGGTGCAGTCTGGAGAGGTGAAGATCGTCGCGGCATATTACAGTCTGGATACAGGACAGATTGAATTGCTTAAGTAAGGTGGCGAAAAAGTAATCACCCCGAATGGCGGCATTGCCTCGTCCCGAACCATTCCACACGCGTGCGCGTGCGCGAGGGTTGAGACATTCACGGTCGTTTTTACGAAAGCCGCTTTACCAAAGCGTATCGTAGAAAGTAGTCGGGTTAAAATCGGCTCGGTGAATCTCAAGTTCTCAGGTAAAATTAAAATCTAATGTCGGCGTCTTCCTCAGACGTGAAACTTGAGATCGGGCACGTCCTGTTTATCGACATTGTGGGCTACTCGAAGCTGCTGATTAACGAACAAAGCGAGCGGATCCAAGAGCTAAGAGAGATTGTGCGCGGAACCGAGCAGTTCCGCAGCGCCGAAGCACAAGGCAAACTGATGCGCTTACCCACAGGGGATGGTGGCGCGTTGGTTTTTCGCACCAGTCCAGAAGCACCGGTCCTGTGCGCCTTGGAAATTAGTAAAGCACTAAAAGCCCATCCCGAGTTGCAGGTACGGATGGGAATTCACAGCGGGCCGGTCAGTGAAGTGGCTGACCTAAATGAACAAGTCAACATGGCCGGAGCCGGGGTCAATATCGCCCAGCGGGTGATGGATTGCGGGGACGCTGGGCACATTCTTCTTTCCAAACGTGCCGCAGAAGACTTAGGCCAGTATCGGCAATGGCAATTGCAGTTGCATGACTTGGGTGAATGCGACGTCAAACACGGTGACCGCCTTCACGTAGTTAATCTCTACGCTGAAGACCTTGGTAATCCGGAGGTGCCGACGAAATTCCGGCAGGCAGTCAAGAAGCGCCGACGGGTAATGATTGCCGTGCTCATACTTTTCGCCGCCACAGCGGGTGCCGGATATTATTTTTTCTCACATAGACAGTCTTTTAAGGCGCCGGAGAAAAGCATTGCTGTGTTGCCGTTTGAGAACCTGAGTCGCGATGCGGACAACGCCTACTTTGCCGAAGGGATGCAGGATGAAATTCTGGCCCGGCTGTCCAAAATCGCCGACCTGAAAGTGATCTCGCGCACGTCCACCCAGCGGTTCAAAAGTGCTCCGGGAGACTTGCGCGAGATCGCCAGGCAACTTGGAGTTGCAAATGTTCTGGAGGGCAGCGTGCAAAAGAGCGGTGACGCCGTGCGGGTGAACGTGCAGTTAATCAATGCACTGAATGACGCGCATCTCTGGGGGGACATTTACGATCGCAAGCTGACCGACATTTTTACGGTTGAGAGCGACATTGCCAAAACGATTGCTGACACGCTCCAGGCGAAGTTGACCGGTGAGGAGAAGCAGTTGTTAGCCGCCCAACCCACGAGCAACTTGACCGCCTACGAGCTTTATCTCAAAGGCCGATCGCTTTGGGACAAACGCAGCGGGGACAACCTCCCAAAGGCGATTGCATTTTACGAGCAGGCGATTGCGCGCGATCCGAACTACGCGCTGGCCTACGCCGGACTGGCTGAGGCTTACGTCATCCTGCCATTCTACACTGCGACGGCACAGCTGGATGCCAACCCGAAAGCGAAAGCTGCCGCGCTAAAAGCGCTGCAACTAGACGACAAGTTGGCGGAGGCGCACACAGCGCTCGGATTGTTGTTGTGCATCGGCGACCTGGATATGGCTGGCTCAATATCGGAATTTCACCGCGCCATCGCGCTAAAACCCAATTACGCCACAGCTCACCATTGGTATGGAAACGGCCCTCTCCTCGCCCTAGGCCGGTTCGACGAAGCGATCACCGAGGGCAAACGCGCCATCGAACTTGATCCACTCTCACCGATAAACAATGCAGACCTTGGACAGAATCTGTACATTGCGCGTCGATACGATGAGGCGATCGCGCAGTTGCGCAAGACGCTGGAGATTGATCCGACATTTTATTACGCACATTATAGTCTGGGCATCGCTCTTCAGCTAAAGGGCGACATGTCCGCCGCAATTGCTGAATACGAGCAGGCACAGCAGTTGAGCGACGATCTATTTGTTCCAGTGCTGCTCGCATCTGCTAAGGCGCAGTCACGCGACAAGGATGCGGCTGTGCGACTACTGGCTGAACTGGAAGAACTCAGCCAGCATCGGTATGTGCGCTCATACTGGCGTGCTTTGCTTTGCATCAGCCTTGGAAATCGCGAGGAAGCGGTTCGTTGGTTTGAGCAAGCTGTCGCTGATCATGACGGTCTAAGCATCACCACGATTAAAGTTGATCCGCTGCTCGATCCGCTGCGAAGCGATCCGCGCTTCGACGCGTTAGTGCAAAAGGTGGTCGGTGCCCAACCTAACGACGAGTAGACGTCGTTACCACGCTGTAACTTTGCCGAAGACGGGTTGCCTCGAACTATTCGTGAGGCGTAATCAATTCGCGATGCCGCCAGGCATACGCCAGCGCGGAAAAAATTGTCAGGGCGACAGTGATTCCAACCAGGACTGGCCCTGCTACGTTCCAGGCTCGAATCCACCACGTCGATGTTTCACTCGCGTAACGGAGTTCGTGGAGTGAGAGCAATGCGAGGAAAAAGATCACGGTCACGACCTGCCATGAGGTTTTTTGTTTGCCGAGCGTCTCCGCCGGCAAAATTTTTCCCTTCGCGCTCGCCATCATCCGCAAACCCGTGATCAAAAAATCGCGCGCGACCACCGTCGTCGCCGCCCATGCTGGCACCGCTTTAAGCGGCACAAGCGAGATGAACGCCGCCGCCACCATGATTTTATCGACCAGCGGGTCCATCAACTTTCCAAAATTGGTCACGAATCCGTAGCGCCGCGCGATTTCCCCGTCGATGAAATCGCTCACACCGGCGAGCAAGAAGACGATCAGCGCGAGCGTGCGTCCGTACTGCCACGACGAATTCAACGCCACGACAAACACAAGTGTCAGCAGCAACCGACTTAAAGTTAAGCGATTCGCCCAATTCATCTCGTCGTAACCGTTTCGCCCTCTCGAATATGACCCGCCGCTTTGAATTTTGGTTTCTTCCAGATTGGAACTTTCTTTTTCAATTCGTCGACGATCCACTTGCTTGCATCAAAACCCGCGCCACGATGTCGGGCGCTTACCCGCAAAAACAACGACGGCTCACCGGCCCGGACAAATCCAAATCGATGGTGAAGCACAACGCGCTTCAACTGAAACTTCGTCATTGCCGCGTCGGCAATAAGCTTCATTTGATGCTCCGCCATCGCGTTGTGCGCTTCATAATCGATTCCTTCAATTGCCCGTCCGTCCTCCGTTTCGCGAACAACTCCCCAAAAATCCACGATTGCGCCAGCGGAAGGATCGACATCTTCGCTTAGCCCTTCCAGACGTGCTTTGGCTAACAAAACGTGAGAAACGCAGTTTGCCATTAGTTTGAATCGCTCGTTAGATTGTAATTCCTGCGCCGCTGAAACAAAGGAGACCGAAAATGACCGCGAATCAATGTGATATTGGTCTCATCGGCCTTGGTGTGATGGGCGAGAACCTCGTCCTCAACATGGAATCAAAAGGTTTCTCCGTTGCTGTCTTTAATCGCACCACTGAAGTCACCGAAAAATTCGCGGCCACTCGCGCCAAGGGAAAAAATATTCAGCCGACGCGCACGATGGAGGAATTCGTTGGCGCGCTCAAAAAACCGCGCAAAGCCCAAATCATGGTCAAGGCCGGGGCACCGGTGGATGCCGTGATCGGTCAGCTCGTGCCGTTATTCGACAAGGGCGATGTCATCATCGACGGCGGAAATTCTCTCTTCACTGACACTCAACGCCGCTGCAAGGACCTGGAGGGCAAAGGAATTCATTTAGTCGGGATGGGTGTTTCCGGTGGAGAAGAAGGCGCGCTTAAAGGCCCTTCGCTGATGCCGGGCGGCCCGCGCGAATCGTGGGAAATTATTGCGCCGATTTATCGCAAGATCGCGGCGCAAGTAGATGGCGAGCCGTGCTGCCGCTACATGGGTCCTGACGGCGCCGGCCATTACGTCAAAATGGTCCACAACGGCATCGAATACGGCGACATGCAGTTGATCTGCGAAGCCTACGCCATTTTGAAAGACGTTGTCGGCATGGACAACAAAAAGCTCGCCGACACTTTCACCCAATGGAACAAGGGCGAGCTCGACAGTTATCTCATCGACATCACCTCGCAGATCTTTCGCAAGGTTGATCCCGATATCGGCAAGGCACTTGTTGATGTCATCCTGGATAAGGCCGGACAAAAAGGCACCGGTATGTGGACCCTCCAATCGGCGATTGCACAATCAGTTGTCATTTCGACAATTAACGCCGCCGTCGAAGCGCGCGTGATCTCCTCGCGCAAGGATGAACGCGTCGCTGCTGCGAAAATTTTACCGCAGCCGAAGCCAAAGAAATTTTCTGGCGACAAGAAAAAACTGGTCGATGCCGTCCGCAACGCGCTCTATGCCTCGAAAATTGTTTCCTACGCGCAGGGAATGGAACTGCTCGGCGCCGCCAGCAGACAATACAATTGGAACCTAAACTTTGGCGACATCGCAACCATCTGGCGTGGCGGGTGCATCATTCGCGCGAAATTCTTAAACTGCATCGTCGACGCCTACACACGCGACCTAGCGCTGCACAATCTTCTCCTCGATTCCTATTTCATCGATATCGTCAAGAAAACGCAGGACAATTGGCGCGTCGCAGTTTCGATCGCGATCGAATTCGGCGTGGCTGTGCCGGCGTTTTCTGCGTCACTCGCTTACTTCGACAGTTATCGCTCGGTGCGCCTGCCCTCGAACCTGTTGCAAGCACAACGCGATTTCTTTGGAGCGCACACTTACGAGCGCGTCGATAAACCAGGCATTTTCCACACTGACTGGATCGAGTCCGATCAGAAGCCTGAGCAAAAACCAGCCGCACCAAAAGAAGCGGCGTCACGCCACGCCAGCGAGTAATTTGTCGGTGAGACGAGACTCTGTCGAGCCGTTTTAAGTTCTATCTTACTGCGATCTGCGCGAGAACCGTGTTTCTGTATTTCTTTTTGCCGATTCAACGGCTGCAGTGCGTTACTCACACAAGCCGCCCGTACGCACCAATTACGATGGTCCGAGGCTTTGAGGTCCCGCAATTCCTGCAGAAACTCGTCAATCGTGGTCTTAAGGTACGCCTAAATCGCCAACGTTTCGACTTCGGCTTGTCGCCAGGTGGCGCCCAAACTGCCCAGCTGGCATAGCAGCCGCGCCGCTTGCGGATCATCTCAAAGTGGTTGCGGTCGGCCATCGTTAGTTCCGATACGTTAATGAAAATCGTGCGACTTGCTGCCGACGAGTTCGTCGTACCCAAGCGGTCTGATCTCGCGGGTTTTAATCAACACGACATTGTCCGAGTTCTGCACTTCACCTTCAATTAAAAGAAAATCTTCTTCGGTAATCAAAAGCCGGTATCGTTCGAACAAATCAGGATCGACAATCGCGTTTAAGACACCGGTTTCATCTTCCAAGCTGACGAAAACGAATCCTTTGGCTGTGCCGGGACGCTGACGGCAAATCACGTTCCCGGCGATCTGCACTATTGAGCCGTGTTTCGCTTTCGCGAGATCAATCGCACGCCAGGTATTCGGCAAACGATCTCGCAAAAGTTTCATCGGATGCGGACCCGTCGTGAGATTCATCGTCTGATAATCCGCGATCACGCACTCCTGTACCGTCATCGCAAGCAAAGGTGATTTGTCATCCCGAGCAGAGCGAGGGACCTCCCACAGAGTCGCGGGGCATCCGCGATCGCTTGTGTAATCCAAGCTCCGACTCTGAGATTCTTCGCTTCGCTCAGAATGACCTGCGTTCTTATCCACCAAATCATCATGAATCGGCAACTCGACTTCCCACATCGCCGCTCGCCGATGTTTCGCGAAACAATTGAGCGCACCGAGTTCTGCGAGCGTACGCAATTCTTCTTTTGAAAGCGAAACCCGCCGTTTGAAATCATCAAGCGATCTGAATTGTCGATCTTGGCGTTCGTGTTCGATTTGTTCACCATGCTCCTGTCGCAGCCTGTTCACGACACAAAAGCCGAGCCTGAACGTGTTGTCATCGATAACCATGCATCGAAAATCTGATTTCATGACGCAGACTGGTTTGATCTTCACTCCGTGCCGCTGCGCGTCTTTCACAATCGTCGCCGGTGTGTAAAAGCCCATCGGCTGATTGTTGATCAGACTCGCGTAAAACTCCGGCGCGCGATGAACTTTCAAATACGCGCTGCCGTACGCAAGAATGGCAAAACTGATCGCGTGCGATTCGGGAAATCCGTAAAGCGCGAACGACGTGATCGCCTGAATGATCTTGTCGATTTTGTCCGGCGCAACGTCTTTGCGTTCCATCGCTGCGCGAAGTTTCACGCTGACCTTGTTCATTCGCTCCTCCGAGCGTTGAAAACTGAGCGCCCGCCGCAATTCTTCCGCTTCGTTGCCGGAAAAATCGGCCATGATCATCGCGATCTTTAGCATTTGCTCCTGAAACAACGGAACGCCGAGCGTGCGTTCGAGCACCGGCTTCAATCGTTCGTCAAAATAAGTGACCGGCTCTTTTCCGGCGCGCCGATTTAAATACGGATGCACCATGTCCCCCTGGATCGGTCCCGGCCGAATGATCGCCACCTCGATCACGACGTCGTAAAAACATTTTGGTTTCATCCGCGGCAATGTTGCCATTTGCGCGCGGCTCTCGATTTGAAAAACGCCGATCGTGTCCGCGTGCTGCATGATCTCGAAAGTTTTCGCGTCGTTCTTTGGAATGTGCGCCAGATCGAGAGGACGTCCGCGTTCGCGACAAAGCTCGAGTGCATCCTGCATCACCGACATCATTCCGAGGCCTAACAAATCGACTTTCACGATGCCCAGGTCCTCGCAATCGTCCTTGTCCCATTGTGCAACTACCCGACCCGGCATCGACGCGTTCTCTAGGGGCACGAACGAGCTGAGTTTGTTCTGACAAATGATCATCCCGCCGGAATGCTGGCCGAGATGCCGCGGCAATCCGTAGATCGCGTGATACAAACGCACGAACGCCGGCATCCGCGGATGCGATTTCGGCAGACCCGCCCGCTCGATTTGTGATTGGAGATCGAGCGTGTGCGGAAAATCGCCGTTTGCGAACAAATGCGAGAAACGATCAAGAATGCTCGGGAAAAAATTCAACGCCTTGCCGATCTCGCGTGCGGCGCTACGCCCACGATATGTGATCACGTTCGCGGTCATCGCGGCGCCGTGCTTGCCGTAGCGTCGATAAATTTCCTGGATCACCGACTCGCGACGATCGCCGCTCGGAAGATCGAGATCGATGTCAGGCCAGCCTTTGCGGCTCTCATTCAGGAATCGTTCAAACACCAAATTGTTGCTGACCGGATCGACCGGCGTGATCCCGAGGCAATAACAAACCGCGCTGTTCGCCGCGCTGCCACGGCCTTGGACCATGATGTTGTGCTCACGGCAGAAATTAACGATGTCCCAGACAATCAGGAAATATCCGGGAAATCCGAGTTTGATGATGAGTGCCAATTCTTCCTCAAGCTGGCGTTTCACTTTTGCGCTTACCGCGGCGTAACGCTGTTGCGCGCCGAACCAGACGATCGTCCGCAAAAAAGAATCCATACTGTGACTGGCCGGCACCGGATACTCCGGAAACTCATAACCGAGATTTTCCAGCGAGAACCTCAGCCGCTCTGCTAGTCGCGACGTGTTCTCGATCGCTTCCGGCAAATCGGCGAAAATTCTCCGCATCTCGCGATCGCTCTTCAGATGTCGCTCGCTGTTCTGAGTTAGAAGTTTGCCCGCGGCATCGAAATGCGTGTGCTCGCGAATGCATGTGAACACATCGAGCACTTCGCGCCCGTACGGTTTCGCGTACTGCACGCCGTTGGTGGCGATCAGCGGTAATCGATTCGCGTCCGCAAGATCGACAAGTTGCCGGTTGATCTGTTCCTCGCCACGAACAAAATGCCGCTGAATTTCAACGAACACATTCGCCCGCCCAAATACCTCCATGATTTTGTAGGGCGTTTCGGTGAAACGCCGTGAACGGTTAGCGTCTGACACAGACGCCCTACAATTCAGAATCGACCCGCCTAATAACGCCACCAATCCTTCCGCGAACTGCGGTAGCTCATCCCATTTGATTTCGCACTGTCCTTTTTCGCTCCGCAAATGCGCTTGTGTTAATAGCTCGCATAAATTTTTGTAACCGGTCCGATTTTCAACCAGCATTGGCAGAATTCCACCGCCTTCCATCGACAACTCAGCGCCGATGATCGGCCGCACACCGTGTTCGCGCGCGGCGACCGAGAATCGTTGCCCGCCGTAAACACCGCTGCGATCGCAAAGCGCGATCGCCGGCATTTCCAATTCGGCCGTAACTTCAGCTAATTGCTCGGGAAAAGATCCCCCGCGCAAAAAACTGAACGCGCTGCAGACATGAAGTTCGACATAGCTCATTCAATGTTGAGCAGTTGAGGTGTTGAGTTGTTGCTTAGTCATACACCCCGTCGATGCGCCATTGCTGTTCGGCTTCATGTACGCGAACGAGCTCTCCGCTCTCAAGTTGCATGTCATACTCAGTGCGGGCCCACGTTTTTTCGTCCCACCAATTTCCCGAAAGCAAAAACGGTCCGCTTTGGTCGATCACTTGGCCGCGAACTTTCTCGCTTTGCAGATAATGCCGACCCGAAACGAAAACCGACGTGTTCGCGGGCGGCCGAAATCTTCGCAGCGCGATTTTGCTTTTCTCTTCTGTGGTGGCAGCCGTGTTGCCTGCAATACTGCCAGTCAAGTGCCGGTACGGCTGGCACCTCGGACTCCAGCTAAACGGTTCCATTCGAAACGCGTCCGGCCGATGCGTCTCTTCAAGCACCGGCGTCCCTACGCGATCGTTCCCCAACAGCGCGCTCAAGCGCGCGAGTGTTTCGTAAAGCTGCTGCGGATTTCGGAGCGCGGTTTCAAACAATCCAAACTGCTGCGACACAGGCCGGATCGGCTGCGCGTTGAGCGCGACGGCAACGATCGGATGATCCGATTTAAAATTCTCCAGATGTGTTTGGAGCATCCGGAAGAGAAGATCGACATCGTTCGTCGGCTGCGGGATTTTGAAAACGCGCTCGTAGGTTTGTTTGCAGGAAAAAGTGATCACCAACGTGAGTTCGCACGCGACGAGATAGATTGCGCTCAAGCGCAGCGCGAGTTGCTCGAGAAATCGGCGGAGGATAAACAGCAACGGCTCAGCGGTTTCGATTTCGTGGTCGAACTCAAAACTTTCGTCGAACGTTTCCGGCGGCTGAACAAATTTGAGTAACCGCGTCGCGGTACCATTCGCGCGTTCCCAGAGCCGGACGGCGTCGGCACCGAGCCGGTTTCGCAGTTCCTCTTTATTTAGAGCAGCCAACTGCCCGAGAGTATGAATTCCCCACTTGTGCAAAATCGCGAGGATGTTCGCGATTGAGAGATCGGAGCTGGAAGATGGAAGTGTGACGGTCTTTGTGACCATGCCGCCAATTTATCGCAAATTAGCTATATGTTCAAGTGAACACTTCGAGTTTGCAAAGCAGGTCGCCTCGATGCACCGAAACAATAGCGAGAGTTTTTCGGACAAATTCGGACACAAAAACTGCGTAAATCTGCGCAAAAACAGCGAAGCGGTAATTTTTTGCCTCCTCGCAGACAATTACCGTTTTGCCACCTATTTGCGGCAGAATTTTGCAATTACGCGAAGTCGCTAGTTAGGTTTCAAATCCCATTAGGGTCGCTCGCTTTTTTCATTAGGTAAATCGCCCCGGATTGAATAGGTTTTTATGATGCGCCTGGTGCTCTTCGTCCATTTTGTCACATTCCTCTCTTTAGCCTCGTTACCCGCGCAGACGGCAAGTCCGCCGCAAGTCGTTGGACTGCCGAAGGCAGTTTACACACCCAAACCCGAGTACCGTCCGGAATGGGCAAAGCAGGGGCTCACCGGGAAAGGGGTTGTTCTAGTCTCTATCGATTCCAAAACAGGTAGCGTTACCGGTGTACGGATGCTGCAAAGCACGGGCAACCAGCTGCTTGATGGCGCTGCCCTCCAGGCGTATTCGCAATGGCGCTTCGAACCTGGCAGTGTGCCTCAAGTCAAAATGCCAATTGAGTTTGCCAGCCGCCCACCTTCTCAGGCATCCAATAAAAACGCAGCGCGATCCACAATTTCCTACTTGCTAATCATCCTCATCGCTTTTGCCGCCGGAGCGATTGCGTTCCGAAAACGGAGACGGACATAGCATCTCGGTTATGCCCAACCAAAAACGATTCTGGCGATTCGTCTGTGACGATTGTCTATCTTTTGTCTTAGCCGCTTAAGGAAAAACGCCTAAACAATCTCGACCGGGCATTTCGGCAGCGCCCGCATGAACGCGCGGCCGTACGGTCTGGTGACGATTCGATTATCTAAGATTATCACGATTCCACGGTCGGTTTTTGTTCGAATCAAACGGCCGACGCCCTGACGCAATTTCAAAATTGCCTCCGGCAATGAGAATTCCGTGAACGCGTCGCCGCCGCGTTCCTGAATCAGCTCAAGCTTGGCTTCAATCAAAGGCGTGTCCGGAACCGCAAACGGCAAGCGCGTGATGATCACATTCGAGAGTGCTTCGCCGGGAACATCGACACCGCTCCAAAAACTGTCCGTTCCAAATAGGACGCTTCGCGGTGTCGATTTGAATTGCTCAAGCAGTTTGGTCCGCGGTGCGCCGGCTCCCTGAACCAAGAGATGCATCCCCCGCTCATCGAAAAATTTCTGCATTTCGCGAGCAACCTGTTGCATGTCGCGATAGCTCGTGAACAAAACAAAGGCGGAGCCATCGGTCTGTTGCACGAAATGCGCGATCCAACGTTCGAGTTCTTTTGCATAACCCGCCTCGCGCGGATCGGGCATTTTGCGAACGACGAACATTTTCATCTGCTTCTGAAAATCGAAGGGGCTGCCAAGCTGCAACGGTTCGGCTTCCGTTGCACCGATCCGCTCGCGAAAATAAGCGAGATCGGGGCGGCCCACTGCGAGCGTTGCGCTCGTCATCACGCAGCAGCAATTGTCGCGAAACAACATGCGCCGCAACACCGGTGCGAGATCGATCGGCGCCGCGTTGAGCGAAAGAAACTGCGCAGTCTTGCCGGTGCGCTCGACCCAGTAAACGTGTTGCGGCGCGCTTTGCTCCAAAAAGATTGCGATCCCGTCCCGCGCATCGCGAATCCGCCGTCCGAACTCTTGAAGCTCCGCTTTCAAAATTTCGTCGTCAGCGCGTTTCACCACTTCAGCGACGCGCGCCTGAACCGCGACCAGTCGGCCTGTGATCGTGTCCGGAACAAGATCGACATCGCGCACGCGAAACTCGCGGCCCTTGCGAAAATCCGATTTCGATTCGACCGCGTCGAAAAACTTCTCGACGTCGTCGATTAATTCGGTCGCGAGCCGAACGCCCGCGGCATCGCGCATCACGGTGAATAATCCTTTTTTCGTGCGCGCGTTGTAAAGCCGCTGAATTGTCGATCTTAAACCATACTGCGAAACACCGACGCCGATCTGCTTCGAAGCGACCTGTTCGACCGTGTGCGCTTCATCGAAAATGATAAAATCGTTCGGAAAAAGAAAGCCGCTCTCGCGTCCTTCCTGTTCGTCCGGCGAACCGAGCAATATGAAGAGCAGCATGTGGTTGAGCACGATCACGTCCGCGGCGAGCAAACGCTTGCGCGCCTGCTGATAAAAGCAGCGCGGATTCTGTCCGCAGGTTTTTTGCGTGCAGACGTGCGCTTCGCTGCAAACCTGCATCCACACTTTTGGATCGGGCTCGATCGATAAATCGCTCAGCGAACCGTCACGTGTCTTGCTCGCCCATTCGGCGATCCGATTCAGCTCGTTTGTTTCGGGGCCGGTAAACAGCTCCTTTGAGCTTTGCAACGCTCGCTCGAGCCGCCGATGGCAAAGATAATTTTGGCGCCCCTTCATCAGAGCGGCGTCGAACTCCACTGGCAGCACTTTCTTCAGGATCGGAATGTCTTTATGAAGGAGTTGCTCCTGAAGATTGATCGTGTGGGTCGAGATGATCGCTTTCTTATGCTGCTCCAGCGCGAACAGGATGGCTGGAACCAGATAGGCGAGCGATTTGCCGACTCCGGTGCCTGCCTCGACCACGAGGTGTCGATCCTCCTCTAGCGCACGCGCTACCGCTACGGCCATCTCCTGTTGTTGCGGCCGAAACTCGAAATTTTTCGCTTTCGAGAGAAGCCCGTCCTCGGAAAAGATGGTTCGAACGCGTTCGACAAACTCGGTTCCGAGGGAATCTTTCAGCGCAATCATGGGTTAGCCGGTCTCCGCACTCAAAAAAAGTCAACACCGACTGAAACTTGTTTCCAGAGGTGCTATTCTAAATTCTAAATTCTAAATTCTAAAATTCTAAATTTTTGATGAGATTGCTCGACCGCTACGTCATTGGCAATTTTTTGCAGGCATATTCTTACTGCATCGCCGGGTTTCTCTCCATCTGGCTCATCTTCGATATCAGCGATAATATCTCGACCTTCATCGACGAGCATTTCGGTTTCGTGCTTGCAGTTAAGTATTACGCCACCCAGGTGCCGGAGGTCTTCATCATCCTGCTGCCGGTCGCTTTGCTGTTGGCGTTGCTGTTTTCGCTCGGCCGAATGTCGCGGGCGAACGAGATCGTCTCAATGTTGACCGCCGGCGTCAGCATCCCGCGCGTGCTCGCGCCGTTAATCGGCATGGGTTTGCTCACGGTCGGGGCAAGTTTGGCGCTTAACTATTCGCTGGCCCCACATGCCGAAATAGCGAAGAAGAGTTTCATCGCCAACGCGCGATCGCACCAATACAGCGTGCAGGGGCAAATTTTCAGGAACCGGACCGACTTGCGCACGTGGTTCATCCAAAGTTTTCGTCCCGGCCATGACGTTTTCAATAACGTCCAGGTGCTACAACAAGATTCGAACGATAACATTGTCGAGAATTACCTGTCTCCTCGCGTGACCTATCACCCAGAAACAAAAACGTGGGAGCTCGAGAACGTGAAAGTCGTAAAATACGATCCCGCCGGAAACGTTGTCGACGAGAAGTTTTACGATACATTCACGGTCGACAATTGGAACGAAACGCCGTTTCGGCTCGGTAGCGCAAACGTGCGGGCCGAATACCTGAGCTTTCCCGAGCTGTGGGAGTATCTCCATTTCAATTCCGATTTTCCGATCACGTTACTAGCGCCCTTCCGGACACACTTACACTATCGACTCGCGTTGCCCTGGACCTGCCTGGTCGTCGTGTGCATCGCCGCGCCGCTTGGCATCGGTTATTCGCGCCGCGGCGTTCTCGCCAGCGTTGCCAGCGCCGTCGTTCTCGTTTTCTCAATGAATTTTCTGACTCACCTCTTTCTCGCACTTGGCGAAGGCGATCGCATTTCGCCGATCATCGCAGCCTGGACGCCAAACCTGATTTTCACGTTCATCGGCCTTTACTTGCTTTATCTGCGCGCGACCAATCGCGAAGCGCCGCGCTTTCAACTTGGGGTGGTGCGGCGTATAATCGCCCGATGAATCCATTGCCGAACGATTGGGCAATCAAGCATCGCGCGGACGCGTGCGCGGCGACCCGGCGGCTGTTCGAGCCAGGTGAGTATTTTTACACGCTGCTATTTCGCGAGGCCGAAGGTTTTCGCCGGAAAGATTTGAGCGAGGAAGCCTGGAAGAACCGGAATCAAGACATCCAGCCGTTTTCATTTTGGAGAACGCGCTATGAGCCGTTGCCCGAAGAATTCGAACCGCTGGCGAAAGAGAATGCCGAACAACTTTTTCGACGCTTGATCGCGTCGGAAAATCCGCCGGCCAACGCGTGCTACGTTTTGGCGGCGATGCTCGAGCGTAAACGCGTCCTCAAACAAATCAAAACCGAGAACGCCGCGAAAGGGCGGCTCTTAATATATGAGCACGGTGCCACCGGTGACGTCTTCATTGTTCCCGACCCCGGTTTACGCCTCGACGAACTCGAGTCCGTTCAAAACGAAGTCGCGCAGTTGCTCAAAAGCGCGGCCTGAGATCGACAGTCCAACCCGGACTGGCCTTTAACCGCAGCAATTTTGTGAGAAACTAGTTCTCCTGAAGTATGTCCCTTCCCTGGTTCCAAGATCAGTTCCCGCTTTATCTCGCACCGATGGCCAGCGTATCCGACAAGATTTTCCGCCAGCTTTGCAAAGAATATGGCGCGGACGTCTTGACGACCGAGTTCGTTTCCGCGGAAGGGATTTTCCGGCGCAATGAGCGGACTTGCAAATATCTCGATTTCGATGAAATCGAGCGCCCGATCGGCGTCCAACTCTTCGGCGCGGATGCAGCGCTCATGGCGGAAGCCGCCAAACAGGTTGTCGATTGGGTCCTCCCGGATTTTGTCGATCTAAACTTTGGTTGCCCGGTCAACAAAGTCGTTTGCAAAAACGGCGGCTCGGCCTTGCTCAAAGATTGTCCGATGCTCGCCAATGTCGCCGAGTCCGTTGTTCGCGCGATCACGCCGCTCCCAACGACGGCAAAGATCCGGATCGGCTGGGATGCTGATTCAGTAAATGCCGTCCGCGTCGGCAAGGTTCTCGCTGATTGTGGAATTGCCGCTTTGACTGTGCACGGCCGAACTCGGGCCCAAGGTTATTCCGGCGCAGCGGATTGGAACGTCATCGGCGAGGTCGCGGCGGCGATTTCAATTCCGGTAATCGGCAATGGCGACCTTGCCAGCGCGGCCGACGTTGCAAAACGGCAGTGCGAAACTGGAATCGCGGGCGCGATGATCGGTCGCGCGGCGATGAGCGCTCCCTGGATCTTCCGGGAAACACGAGCATATCTTGCGAACAGCGAAGTTGTTGATCCACCGACGTTGGGGGAGCGCTGGAGATTAATTTTGCGTCACTGTGAACTGATGGTTTCCAACTGGGGCGTGGAAGGACCGGCGATCCGTTCGATGCGCGCACGGTTGATGGCGTATTCGAAATCGATGCCGGAAGCAAAGCGCTTGCGCGAAAAATTCTCGCAGGTCTCGACGCTTGCCGAAATTCAAGCACTCGCAGAAGAAAACATCTTTCAGGACAGCAGGAGCGCAGGAACAATCGCAGTTCAGACTCCTGTTGCCCTGGCTTCTTGATTTTAATGAGCGCGGAAAAAGCGACTCCTAATTACAAGATCGGCAACGAAAAGCTCATTTGCGTAACGGAAAAAGCCGCGAACAAACTCGCGTCGTTGCTCGAGCAGAAAGGAAATCCGAACGGCGCGTTGCGCCTCGCGGTTGTCGGTGGCGGCTGCTCCGGACTTCAATACGCGATGGATTTGGTCGATGGACCACAAGAGCGCGACATTCTCGTCCCGACCTCGAGTGTCCGCATCGTGGTCGATCCGAAAAGCGCGCTCTTTGTGAGTGGTTCAGTCCTCGATTACAGCGAGGACTTGCAAAAAGGCGGATTCAAAGTCACCAACCCGAACGCGGTCGCGCACTGTTCGTGCGGCGAAAGCTTCGCGGTCTGACTTCTCCTCCGCCTTTTTAATTACTCTTTTTACCGATCGCTTACGGGGTCGCAGCAGGCGAAGCCGCAGGGGAAGCCGCAGGGGAAGCCGCAGGGGAAGCGGATGCCGCAGCCGCTGGCTTCTTCGTGCTCTTCTTTGCCGCAGTCGAACTCTTCTTGGTGGTCGAGCTCTTCTTCGACGTCGCCGTTGTCCTCGTGGCCGCCGGTTCTTCTTTCTTCTGAGTCTGGCAGCCCAGGAATGCGGTCAGCGTCAGCGCGGTAATCAAAGACAAAACAGATGTTTTCATAGGATTGGTTAAGCTTAACGAAAGTCGAGGATGTCGATCCTCGCCTCGCAGAGCAAGCACTAAAATAGCTCTTTTAGGTTCATTTTTTTCCTTTCAACGCGCACTTCGCATCCCCATCCTTTGAGTCATGAACACTCGCATTCTTTTGGCCGGAATATTGGGCGGGGTATTCATGTTTATTTGGACATCGGTTGCCCACATGGCGCTTCCGCTGGGAGAAACAGGTGTTAAAGAGATCCCAAATGAAGCTTCCGTAGTGGCCGCCATGCAAGGCAACATCGGCGACAAGTCCGGGTTCTATCTTTTTCCGGGCCCAGGCGTCGGAGAAAATGCAACCCGCCACGAAAAGCAGGAAGCGATGAAAAAAGCCATGGAAAAACTCGCCACCAGTCCATCCGGGATCCTGATGTATAACGCAGCCCGGCCGTTTACATTCGCCAGATATCTCGGAATCGAATTCGCTACCGAGCTGATCGAAGCAATCCTTGTCGTCTTCCTTCTCGCTCAAACGAATATCACCAGCTTCGGTGGAAAAGTTGGCTTCGTTTTGACCGCGGGAATTCTGGCCGCCCTCGCCACCAATGTCTCCTATTGGAACTGGTATGGCTTCCCCGCGAATTACACGATGGCTTACATGTTCATTCAGATCGTGCAGTTTTTCCTCGTCGGCGTTATCGCTGGCCTGATTCTAAGGCCAAAGAGTCCCGCAAGCGCTTAACTTAGAACGATCAGGCAACGATTGGTTGCCGCGCTCATAGCCGCTGGGTCGCAACCACCAGTCTGTCCCGGTCCACGGCGATTGTCTTAATGTGTTTCCAAAAAAGCGCGGCCTGGTCGTTCTTCTCCACCTCGCGCCTGAAGCCGTCGTTGAAGCGGCGATTAAATGACGGCGTGAATGCGGTGAAAAACTCCTCCGGAAATAAATGACCATTTGCTTCTGCCCATTTCGGCTCGAAGGCGAATTCGCCAAGACTAAAACTGAATCCAAAGCGCGCGCCTCCATTGAGCCAGCGCCCCCTCAACTTTGGCAAAGGCGCGGCATCGAGCGGCGCACTCATCTCCACGTTCATCAGGGAATCGGCCATCGCAATGCGTACCCGGTTGTTCAGTTCGGCGAACAACGGTTCGCGCGCGATCATCGCATTCAGTTCCGCGGCGGTAAATTCAACCGTAGTTTCTTCATTGTTGGCCGCGGCTTGTCCCAGTTGATTCAGTTTCCGTTCGGCATTGTGAAGGTCGACATCCGAGACGTTTGCAATCCGAACATCGGCCGGCTGTCGCGATGTAAACATAGTGACAGCTCTTCCATAGAGAAACCACGCGCCGATACTTCCGACAGCGATAAAAAACGCTACAACGACGACAACGACCAGACAGCCTGCCGCGAAACAGCCCATGCCCTCGCGCGGCGGTAACTGCGAAGGCGGTGGCGGTGGCTCCGGCAACGGTGGTGGCGTCTCCATCCGCGGCCAAATTCACGCAAAAAGTTAAGCCTGAAAAGCGTTTTGCGCCGCGCGTTATCCATTCGGAGGCGAGCCTACGTAAAGCATTTGTTTCGAGCCGGGTCGTTCCTCGATCAATTCTTCGGCGGGCACGGTGTGGAATGAAACAACCACCCAATCCGCGCCTTTTGGAATCACTGGACGATGCCAGACATTTTTCGGAATTGAGACCCAACGACGGTCCAACGGCAGGTCGAATTCGCCTACCAAAACGTGCGAACGCCAAGCAACTTCAGATTCCGCTTCCACCTCGTTTGGCGTTCCCTTGGCGTCCAATTTCATGTCGCCAGTCCCAGCAAACGCCATCATCCTTTGATGACTGTTGGGGTGACGTTCCGCTCCGGTGTCCGCGCCAGCGCGCAGGATAAAGATCCATCCCGACTGAATCGAGGGTGGTAACAACCCGAATGTTTCGAGAGCAATCGGTTCCCACGCCATCAACGCAACCGGTTTACGCGCAAGATCGGCGCGCACTCGCTCCACGACCGGCTGAATCTTCGCGCGAACTTGTTCCGATCGCAGAACGCCGTCCAGCGCTTCCAACAATGATCGCTCCTCTTTCGTCACGCCCGCTCTCTGTTTATGATTCCTACTTCAGAATAATGAAAGACGCTTTTACAAAATTCGAAAGGGAAGGGTGGGAGCAAGTCGCGAACAAGTATGATTCGACGTGGTCGAGCTCGACGCGCCAATTCATTCCTCCATTGCTCGACGCAGCAGACGTTTCCGGCAAGATGTCGATCCTCGATGTCGGTTGCGGGCCAGGTTACGTCTCGGCCGCCGCTGCAGAACGAGGAGCAGTCCCAATCGGCCTCGATTTTTCCACGGAAATGGTTGCAATCGCAAAAAAAATGTTTCGGCGAATCGAGTTCCGTCAAGGCAACGCGCAAAATCTTCCTTTTCCCGATGCGAGTTTTGATCGCGTCCTAGCGAATTTTTCCTTCCTCCATCTGGCCGACCCGGAACGCGGTTGCGGGCAGGCGTGCCGAGTATTGAAACCGGGTGGCAAATTTGGTTTCACCACGTGGGCGAAACTGGACGAAAACCCATACTTGCAATTGCTGGACGGCGCCATTCAGGCGCACGCAAATCTCGATGTCGATCTCCCGGCCGGCCCGCCCCATTATCTATTTGAAGGCGAGAAAGGATTCCGGGAAGCGCTCGAGCGGACCGGGTTCGATCGCGGCTCGATGGTCTTCAAACTTCACACGATCCGTTGGAAAGTGCCGAGCGCGCGATTCATTTTCGAGGCCGAACTGAACGCTGGCGTTCGCACCGCAGCGCTTTTGGCGCGGCAAACACCGCAGGCATTGCGTAAAATCCAATCGGCCATCGAAAAAGGAGCGCGGCCCTACGCCAAGGAAAATGGGTTCGCGATTCCAAAAGCCGCTTACATCGTGGCGATCTCGAAAAAATGAAGAACTGAGATTGGTCACGGCGTGACCAAGCCCAGCACGAGTTTCAATAGCACATCGTGCAGTGTTCTTTGGCCGTCCAGCCTTTTCACCTCCCGCACCGTCCAAACCTATTTGTTACATGCGGCGACGCCATACACCTTCAGGTAATTCACAATTCATCTTATGAAAATTCACATTCTCGATACCCGACAACTTGGACACGCCGGAATTGTCGCGGCGACCGCGCTTGAAACCAAAGACGGCATCGCGCTCTTTGATAGCGGTCCGGAATCGACTTTCGACAATGTGATTGTCGATCTTGGCAAAGCGGGGTTCGACGCCAAAGACATCTGTCACGTTTTTTTAAGCCACATTCATTTTGATCATGCCGGCGCGGCGTGGCGGTTTGCCGAGTTGAACGCGAAAATCTATGTGCACCCGCGCGGGGCGCCGCATTTGATCGATCCAGCAAAGTTGGTCGAATCCGCGACGCGCATTTTCGGCAACGACATGCAACGTCTTTGGGGTCGCTTCGCGCCGATACGGGCGGAGCGCGTCAAAGCCCTCGAAGACAAAGAAGTTGTACGCGTGCCGCCCTTTGAAATTCGCGCTATCGCCACGCCCGGCCATACAAGTCATCATCACGTTTATCATTGGGAGGACAACGTTTTCGGCGGTGACATCGCCGGGGTTCGCATCGGCAACGGCCCGCCGATTCCGCCTTTCGTTCCGCCGGAACTCCACGTTGAGTCTTGGCGAGAATCGATCTCAAAGATTCGCCAACTAAAGCCGGCGCATCTTTATCTTCCTCACTTCGGAGAAATCGCCGGCCCGGTTTCGGAGCATCTCGATCTTTTGGAAGAACATGTGGTTCGCTGGTCGGAATGGTTTCGCGATCGCATTAGGGCCGGCGACAACGAATCGAAGCTCAGATCGACATTCGCCGAGCTCGAGCACACAGATTTACGCCAAGGCGGTGCGAGTCAGGACGAAATTGACGGTTACGAAGCAGCCGATCCGAGTTACATGGCTGTCGGCGCGGCGCTTCGTTACTGGAAAAAATTCCATCCCGAAGCCGTGAACAATTAGGAAAGCCGCGTTAACCGTTCTTCTTTTCGGCAAGCACTGGGGCCGTCAATATCTCGGCGATCGCACCAATTGCCCTAACTTCACCATCCGTTGGCCCGAAGAAGAAGCGCGCCGCATCGCCCACGAGATCTGCATCGCTGACGCGGCGCGTAAGCGGCCTTTGACTTCATAGTTCCTACTTCCTAATTTCGGTCGCCATGGTTTCGACGACCGACATTACCGTCTGGATCGTTTCCGGCCTCGTCACCATCGGCATCGGCTGGAGCAAGTACTCTAAATATAAGGCGCGCGAAAAAATGGTGCGCGATTTCGCCGCCATGGACCCGCAGCTACGCGAAAAACTTCTCAACCGTTTGCAACCTGACCTGCAAATGGAAATCCGTCAGGAACTGATGAAACGTTTTCGTTTGAAAACGGAAATTTGACCATTCCTTCCTCTTTGAGCGCGCCGATCTTTGAAATGACCGTGTCGGTTCAGCAAGCCGACATCGATGAACAAAATCACGTCAACAACACGGTTTACCTGCGCTGGGTCCAAGACGTCGCGACCACGCATTGGAGATCGCTCGCGACTGCGGATGCGCAAGCGGGAATCGGCTGGGTCGTTTTACGGCACGAGATCGATTACAAAATACCGGCCTGTCAAGGCGACGAAATCGTCTTGCGTACTTGGGTCGGCGAAGCCAACCGTCTTAAGTTCGAACGCTTCACCGAAATCTGCCGCAAGATCGACAACCAACTTCTTTCGCAGGCACGTACGCTTTGGGTACCGATCGATTCGCGAACTGGAAAACCAACGCGCGTCTCGGCCGAAGTGCGCGCCCGATTCTCGGCCTGAAGTTCTCTACTTCCTAATTCCGAATTCTTACTTTCTTTGGAAGCTCATGTCGCCAACGACTTCCACTCTTCGGGCGTCAATTTGAGCTTCGCTGCCGCGCAGTTGTCTTCAAGATGCTGAAGATTCTGCGTGCCTGGGATCGGCAACATCACCGACGAGCGTTGCAACAGCCACGCGAGCGCAACTTGGTAAACAGTCGCGTTATGCACCTTCGCCACCGCATCGAGCTTGCTCCCAGATTTTATTCCGTGACCGCCGCCCACCGGGAACCACGGGAGAAATCCAAGATTTTCCTTCTCGCAATAATCAATCGCCTTTTCCCATTTGCGATCTTCGATGTTGTAGCGGTTTTGAATGCTTACGATCGGCAGAACTTTGCGCGCCCGCTCAATTTGCTCAGGCGAAACCTCCGACAATCCGACATGCCGGATTTTTCCAGCATCCTGCGCTTCCTTTAAAGCGCCGAGCGACTCTTCCGTCGGAACTTGCGGATCAATCCGATGCAACTGATACAAATCGATTCGGTCGAGCTTCAATCGCTTCAAACTTTTATCGACACATGCTTTTAAATAATCAGGCCGTCCGTTCGGTTCCCATTGACCGGGGCCGGGTCGCGTCAAACCGCCTTTGGTGGCAATCACGAGTCCCTTCGGATACGGATTCAACGCTTCGGCGATGAGTAGCTCACTCGTTTCTGGTCCGTACGCGTCAGCGGTGTCGATCAAATTCACGCCGAGCTCGACCGCGCGTTTTAACACTTTGATCGCGTTCGCGCGGTCCGGCGGCCAACCCCAAATGCCTTCGCCCGTGATTCGCATCGCGCCGAAGCCGAGCCGATTCACTGCCATGTCGCCGCCGATTTTAAAAACAGGGTTCGCTGCCGCGCCTGGGGCAGAAGTTGTACCAAAAATCTTCCCGCCGGCCAAAATCGCCGCGCCCGTCGCCGCGCTCATTCCAACAAATTCCCTTCGTGTCATTCCAAACTCTCAACCCTCAGCTCTAAACTCTCAACTTGTGTCTCATCTGTTCGCTCGGGTGGTCGGGCTGTAGTAATCCGATGGCCGCAGCACGAGGCGATCGGCGTCCCATGTCGCGGTAAAAATGTAAACCTTCCCGGGTTTGATCGTGACAACAATCGAAGTTGGTCGCCGCGACTGCGTGTTCGGCAACGCGAGGGCGCTCACCGCATGTCGTCCGGCTGCGAGCACGCCGCCGTAATGTTGGTTACGCGGAATGTCGGCCACTTTCTTCCCATCGACCGACAATCGAATCGACAAATCGGTTCCGAAGTTCGGGGCGCGTTGCACGATGAGCCGACCCGTCGCTCGCGGACTGGTTTTTGGCGTCGGCGTCGGAGTCGCGTGACTTCGCGCCTGCACGTTCGCACCCAAAGCCAACAGAACACAGAAGAGCGATATCGTGATGTAAATGCGACGAATCATCGTTTCTGACCTCTGACCGCAGATCTCTGTTCTCCTATCTTCCGCCCGTCGTTGTGACCGACGGATCGGCGGCTCTTAAAGCTTCACCTGCGTCTCGTTTACCAGTTCGCTGCAAATCTTCACTGCTGTAGGTCTTCGCCGACGCGTCCGCATTTGTTGAATTTGCGCTTTGCTCATTGTTCGCGCAGCCGGCAAGGACCCACGTTGAAACCATCGCGACGGCAATTGCCAGATAACTACGCACCTTCATATTTACTCACTTTTACTCACTTGCTTTCGTTTCATTTACTCTGACCAAATGGCGCATTCGTTTCCGCTCGGCTCGGTAAAATGAAAACGCCGCCCGCCCGGAAATGAAAAAATATCAGTCGTAATCTTTCCACCCAGATCGAGCACGCGCTGACGCATCTCTTCCAGTCGGGGATGATAAAGCACGACGAGCGCTCCGCCCGCGTCGATGGTCGAGCATTTGTCCGCCTTTGAAAAACCGCCAGCGATCCGCCCGTCCTCAAACGAAGTATAATCCGAGCCGTAATTGGTAAACTTCCAACCGAAAAGTTGCTCGAAGAACTTCCGGCTCGCGGCGACATTTCTCGCCTGGAACTCGATGTAATCGATTTTGTTCGCAGCATTCTCAGCCATGTTTACTTCCTCGCTTCCAGCTCCACACCGATCGCTGAAAATGCCGATGTCACGTCGCCCGGTCCTTCGTAGGAAAGACTCGCGACCCCGCGCGGCCAAACCGGCTTTGCGCCCTCGATCAGCGGAAATGTCGACAAATCGAGCACGGTCGTCGCTTGCTCCACCGTCACCGATCCTTTGAATGCCGGCGCTTCCTCTTTTCTTTCACAGCCGATGTTCCAAAGAAGTGCGCATCCGACGAAGAAAAAGCGCCGGAAAGCTTTCATAAAGCGATCTTAATGAACCATCAACCAACAACCAATAACCAATAACCACTCCGTTAAGCACCAGTCCGCGTCCTTGCTCTTCGCTCTTCCCTCCCTGCTCTCAGCGGCACACGCTTTGCTTCCGATTGAACCCGCTGTGTGGCCGACGGGCCGCCTGCGGACAATCTAGTCTTGCAAAGTTCCACTAACCCTACGTCTAATTGAAACGCACATGAATAAATACATCGCAGAATTTATCGGCACGTTTTTCCTCGTTTTGATTGTCGGCTGCACCGTCATTCCCGCTGCCGCTGGGGTCATCGCTCCGCTGGCGATCGGCGCGGCATTGATGGTTATGGTCTTCGCCACTGGACACGTGTCCGGCGGACATCTTAATCCCGCTGTCACTCTCGCAGTCTTTCTACGTGGCACATGTCCGGCCCGCGATGTTATCCCGTACTGGGTCGCGCAGATCGTTGCCGGTGTGGTCGCTGCCTTCGTCGCAGTCTATCTTTGCGGCAGGAGCGGCACGCCGATGGAAATTAAAAGCGTTCCGATGGCGCTTGTCGCGGAGTTCCTCTTCACTTTTGCACTCGCGTTCGTTGTCCTTAACGTCGCGACCGCCAAGGGCACGGCCAACAATTCATTCTACGGGCTCGCCATTGGCATGACCGTCATGACGGGTGCATTCGCCGTCGGCGGGATCTCCGGCGGCGCCTTCAACCCGGCGGTCGCGGTCGGCATTGGTGTAATGAAGCTTGTCGATCTCTCCCAAATTTGGATCCACATCGTTGCCGATCTGGCCGGCGCAGCCATCGCCGCCTTCACCTTCAGGATCGTCAATCCAGGCGACGAGTAAGCGAGCAAGGAGCAAAGGAGCGCAGAACTCATTTCAGATCTCACCGCGATCTATGGAGTCAGTACCAAACGTGGCCTCGTCCTTTTACCTTCTATGTCGCGCGCTCGGCGCGCGTCATTCAGCTTTCGCGCTAACGAAGCCAGCGCGCCGGGATGAAACCGCGGCGCGCCAACAAAGACTGCTCTGACTCTTTTCGAACGCGAGAAACTACTTCAACGTGATCTCGCGCATCAGCTTCTGGCCCAGGATTTCGCGCAACTCGACCCGTTTGGTCGCAGTCTCCCGCTGTTGGTCGGGACTGCCTTCAATTTTGCGTGCGATCGGATCGAATTTTTCCCGCGCATTATCCAGCGCCGCCATGTTTTTCGATTCGGTCATCAGCATGATATCGAAATCGTGCGGAGTCGCGGCGTCCCCGAGCAGGATTTTATAATCCATCACCAGGCCCTGCTTCTTTGCTTCTTCAAGCGTCGCCTTGAACGTCTTGGCCAAACCTTTCAAATACTCATCGCCCATTCCATATTTGGTTTTGACCAGCGTGACTTGCCAGACCGGCCCTTCGGTGTAAGGCGCGTCACTTTGTGCTGGGCATCGCCCCGTCCAGGCGATCATTACTGCGCTGCAAACTGCTAAACTAAGGATTCTTCTCATATTCAATTTGATTTCTAACCGGTTTATCGGCTATGCATTAAGCCGATATGGTGAGAATCCGCGACGGCAAAGCAGCGTCAACACAATTTCGAGTGAAACGCGACCCCTCGAGCTCTAAAAGCCGAACCGCCGAAATCTGAGATTCTGAAATTCGCCCTGCTTTTCTTTCCGCGCTCGCGCGTTACAGTTGAAACATGGCATCCCGTCTCCTCGCCCTTGCTGTTTTTTTACAGGTTGCCTCGTTTGGTAACGCCAACTCTTGGACCGAAGATCATTCCCATTACGTTTCGCTTGGGCCGCGCAACGGCTACTACATTGTCCAACCCGACTCGCCGTTGTATCGCCAACTTGGCCTCTACGATGCGCCTTGGGTCGATACCTCGGACCGGCTTCGGCACGGTTACGGTGCCGACGTCCTTGCATTTCGATTTAACCGCAACGGAATTCTGATTTCTCCCCCCGCTTACATCGCGCAGGCGTTACCGAATGATTTCTATAGTCGACGCCTCGGATCGCTGGTTCGCGGACGCACCACTGCTCGTGATGTCGAAGCGATGTTTGGTTACGGCCACAGCGCGGTGCCACGTCCCGATGGTTTCGTTTACTACTACGCTTTACCGGTCTACAACCCGTTCGAAGACTGGGGCGGCGGAAGACGCTGACCTTCCTCTGACATCCGAAATCTGAAATCGGACATTCTGATTTTTGCTTTCAGCTTTCAGTGTTTCAGGTTTTCCGCTTTGATCGGCGCGTGCCTACTCGTCGCGATTTTCTTTCTCTCCTCGGCAAAAGCCTCGGTCTGGCCGCGCTTTCTTCGGCCACGGTCGCGTCATTATTAAGAAACCTCAAAGCCGCGACCAAGACCGTGGCGCATCTGTCCCCGGAGGAAGCAGCTATGGACGAAGATTATTGGGCCACGATCCAAAACTCCTTCAGCGTTACGCGTGGCATCATCAACCTGAACAACGGCGGCGTTTCGCCCAGCCCGCGGATCGTGACCGAAGCGCTGGTCCGTTACATTTGGGAACAGGAAGACGCCACCGCCTACACGATGTGGGAAATTCTCGAGCCGCAATCGGAAACCATCCGCACCGGCCTGGCCGACCTGTTCGGATGCGACCGCGAAGAGATCGCGATCACGCGCAATGCGTCCGAGTCGCTCGAAATTCTGCTCGATGGCATGGACTTCAAGGGAGGCGACGAAATTCTCACTACAACCCAGGATTACCCGCGCATGCTCACCACATTGCGTCAGCGGGAAAAGCGCGAGGGCATCAAGCTAAAGCTCATTCAGATTCCGATTCCACCGAAAAACCTTAACGAGATCACCGCCGCGTTTGAAAAAGGAATCACCGACAGAACCCGCCTGATCCTCATCTCCCACCAGATCAACATCACCGGCCAGATCACTCCGGTGAAAGCGATCTGCGACTTGGCGCGGACCCGCGGCATTGAGACGATCGTCGACGGCGCCCATTCCTTCGCTCAGTTCGATTTCAAACAAAAAGATCTGGGGTGCGATTACTTCGGCACCAGCCTGCACAAGTGGTTATATGCGCCGAAAGGCACCGGCATGCTTTACGTCAAGCGCGACAAGATCGACAAACTCTGGCCGCTCATGGCCGCGGAAGCCAAGCAGGCGGCCGATATCCGCAAGTTCGAAGAGATTGGTACTCACTCGGCCGCGCCGAAGCTCGCCATTGGCGAAGCCCTTCTTTTTCACAGCGGCATTGGCGGCAAACGCAAGGAAGCGCGGTTACGTTATTTGTCCCGATACTGGATGAACCGACTCAATGACGTGCCCAAGATTCGGTTCAACACTTCATTCGATCCAAACCAATCGTGCGCGATCGCGAACCTTCACATCGACGGCACTGATCCGAAAACCGTAACGAAATATCTATTCGACAAACACCGCATCTTCACTACGCCCATTGTCCATGAGGAGTTCCAGGGCATCCGAGTCACTCCTAATGTTTACACGACGCTAAGCGAATTAGACAAATTTTGTGAACAAATCGATGTGATCGCCCGCAAGGGGCTCCCATCATGAGCACCGCCCAATTATGCCGCGCTGCGGTATGATCGAGGTGTGAGCTGCACCGGCATCGCTGGCTCACGCGTCCCGTCCTAATTCGGTTATTTTTACTCTTAATGCCGGTGCACCGGAGGGCGGGAGTGTCGCACCGTCAAGATCGGCGGGTAAAAAGGGGCAAGGCTGCCGCCCAGAGGGCCGATCGGGGGTTACGCGTCGATCACTCGGTCGGCGCGGCGGAGGCGGTCGGCCAGCACGCGCAACACTTCGACGGCGAAATACGGAGTCTGTTGAACCAAAAATTGAAAACGTTTTTGATCAATCGGAACTAATTTGCAATCTGAGCGCGCTACGGCCGTGGCGGTGCGTGGCTGGCCGTCGATGATGGCCATTTCGCCGAAGATTCCGCTCGGTTGCACGACTTCAAGGACTTTGTTTCCGAGCCTGATTTCTACTTCGCCCGCGTTGACCACGAACATAACGCTGGCCGGATCGCCCTGGTGGAAAATTGTTTCGCCGGAAACGAAACTCCGCACGTCAGTTTGTTTTTGGAACATGTCGAACTTGGGCATAGTGAACCGCGCTTCCCGCGCATGTTAGGAAACGGCTAGTTACGAGTCAACGTTGTGAGTGTTACAATTTTGTGACAACAAGAGTCTAGCTGTTACGCTCCCGCTACTCCACCATCAAGAATGTACCCTACTTGTAGATTGCCGCAGAGCGGCAGGATTAAGTTGTGGAGGCGAAGAAAACGAGGAAGTCTGCTCGACATTACTTGATTTGCGAAAAACCCGTTGGGCGGAGGTAGGTCGAGTCGACTTTTTCCACCAGCTTATCGGTCTGCTCGGACTTCATCACCGCTTGGAACTCGGGGTCGACCCTAAGCGCGTCCCAGTTCTTTTTCGCTTCCTCCCTGCTGGAATGAGCTACCATAAAGACAAACGTGTTGTCGTCGCCCACCCAGTAACCCACAACCCTTAGATCGTGTTTAGCGAGCAACTTCGAAGTCGTGTCCCGAAACCGTGCCTCGAGTGCCGGTAGTTTACCCGGCAGAACATGATAAATGCGAAGTTCGAACACGCGATTGCTATCGGCCCTCGCTTGCTCAGCGTCCGCGTGGCGGCCAATGACAAGTGACGCCGCAGCAAACAAAAACAATATGACGTCGCTCAAAGTCCATCTTTTGAATCGGTTGGGTTTCATGATGGCAAATCGACCAAAAAGCCGCAGGAAAGCGCGCCTGCGGCTTTTGTTGCTCAATATTTGCTGATCGGTTCGGATCAGTCCAAAACGACCACGTGATCAATCACCTTTTGGTCCCCAACGTTTGTGTAAAAAACACGCACCCGCGTCCCCGGTTGAACCGAGGTTACGACCGGGTAGCCCCTCTTGTCCACAATGTGGCCGGGTCCGTCGAGCGTATATCTGCCCGGCTTGGCCGCATCGTCCTGGCGAATGACCAGCGTTTTGGCCGGCTGATAATTGGCCGCCGCGCCGTCTTCAGCCGCAGTTATGATCGTTCCTGTTACCGTGATCGCTGTTTCAGTTGTTGTTGTTCCCCGATGGTGCTTCGGATGGCTTTTTCCGAAGCCCAGCGGCGCAATGAGTGCGCAGCAAGCAAGGGTGACAATTGCTTTTATCATATACTACCTCCTGTTTAATTGTTTAGAGTTGTGTAATTACGCGCTTGTTCATTGCTTAACGCGTGCCTGATTGCCCATTCGGACGTAACCGCTAAGTCTTGAGTCGCTTATACAAATCGGCGCGTCTTTCGCCATGCGCTCGCTTTCCCGAACTTGGGACTGAGTCGTGCCGCTTCCGGGAAGGATCGTAGCCAAACGTTAATTAGCTTAATGATTTAGAGAATTAACGAACGCTACAACGGAGCGATTTGATTGACAGCGGAAACGCTGAACTATAGCTGAATTTCGTATTGGCTGATTACCGCATCAATCTGATAACCTGCCGCCATGGCCAAGGAAATTGAGATCATGTGGCTGAGCGCCCCCGAGGACCACGATTATCCGGCAGCCAAGTCGTATTTAAGATTGTTGTACGACGAGCGGACGGCTGCGGCGCACGTCGAAAAGCTGCGGCGCGCGCAGATGTCCAAGTTCAAAGCGAAAGATATTTTCCGAGCGTCGCGCCTGTCGCTTCTCGGTTTGAGCAATTATCACGTAAAAAAAGACCGCAAGAGAATCAAAGGCGGACAATCGCTCTCGCCGCTTCTTCTGATCAGAGACGACAAGAACGGCAAGGTCGTGATCGCCGATGGTTATCATCGGTTGTGCGCGGTTTACTCGTTCGACGAAGACGCACTGATTCCGTGCAAGATTGCGTGAAGAAAACAGAAAGCTGACATCTGAAAGCAGAAAGCTGAAAAACTGAGACGCTGAACGGAGTCGTTCTTGCGGGTTTTTCCATCGCAGCACAGAATTGCCGCGCGTATGCAATCGGAGGACAAATCCGGAGCAATCGCAGGTGAGGTCCGAGCCGGACAGGCGTTTCCTGCCGCCACAGCGCGTTTAGTTCGAAACGCGATTTCAATCATTTTCGTCGTTGTTTTTGGAATCGGGCAAGCGTCCGCTGGCGAATTCGATTCAATTTTGCGGTGGCGCAATGTTGGGCCGTATCGCGGTGGGCGGACACGCGCGATCGCAGGTGTGCCATCGCAGCCGAATGTTTTTTACATGGCGCCGGTGAACGGCGGTGTTTTCAAATCCAGGGATTACGGTCGAACGTGGCAGCCAATCTTTGACGATCAACCGACAGCGTCGGTCGGCGCGATCGGAGTTTCGATTTCAGATCCGAACGTTGTTTATGTCGGAAGCGGCGAGGGATTACATCGGCCGGATCTTTCGATTGGCGACGGTATTTATAAATCGACTGATGCCGGCAAGACGTGGACACATCTCGGACTGCGCGACGGCCAACAGATCGCGCAGTTAGCTGTCGACCCAAAAAATCCGGACCGCGTCTTCGTTGCAGTCGCCGGACATCCGTACGGGCCTAACGAAGAACGCGGCATTTATCAATCGCTCGATGGCGGCAAAACATTCGAAAAGGTATTGTATCGTGATCAAAACGTTGGCGCGAGCGACGTGCAGATCGATCCGAGCAATCCGTCGATTGTTTATGCCGCACTGTGGGAATCACGCGAGGGTCCGTGGGAAAACGGCGTGTTCAACGGAGATAACGGCGGCGTTTTTAAATCGACCGATGGCGGCAAGACCTGGCGTCAGCTAACCAAAGGACTGCCGCCCAACATCGTACAGGCGAACATTGCGATTGCGGCGAGCGCGCCGAAAGCATTGTTTGCCGCAGTCCGGACAAAAACGATCGCAAAGCTTTATCGATCGGACGACGGGGGCGAAACGTGGGGCGGCGCGACCGACGATCCACGGCCCGGACTCGGCATCGGCGGGGGCGATCTACCGGTCGTGCGGTTCGATCCGAAAAATCCGCAGATTGTTTATTCGGCGAGCGTGGTTTGTTGGAAATCGACCGATGGCGGCAAAGCCTGGGACGGTTGGCGCGGCGCACCCGGCGGCGACGATTATCAAAATGTTTGGATCAATCCGAACAATCCAGACATCATTCTACTCGGCTCGGACCAGGGAGCGATCGTAACGGTGAATGGCGGCACGACGTGGAGCTCGTGGTATAACCAATCGACCGCGCAGTTGTATCACGTCAGCGCGGACACGGCGTTTCCGTATCGGCTTTACAGCGGTCAACAGGAAAGTGGCTCGGTTGGAATTAAAAGCCGCGGCGATCAAGGCGAGATCACGTTTCGCGATTGGCAGCCGGTCGCGGCCGAGGAATATGGTTACGTTGTCGCCGATCCGCTCGATGCAGACATTATCATTGGCGGTAAACTATCGCGGTTCGATCGCCGCACCGGTCAGGCGCAAAACATTCTTCCGGTGCCGGTGCCGACTCAAGATTTCCGCACCTTGCGCACTGAGCCGGCGGTGTTTTCGCCGGTCGATCCGCATCTGTTGTTCTTCGCCGCAAACACGCTCTGGCAAACACGCGACCGCGGCGATCACTGGGAAAAGATCAGTCCAGATTTGTCGCGGGGTAAATACGACCTGCCGGCGTGCATCGGAAAATACAAAGAGGACGCGACCAAACAAGCGTGGCAGCGCGGCGTGATTTACACTGTTGCGGCATCACCGGTTGATGCAAACCGGATCTGGTGCGGGACAGACGACGGTTTGATTCATCTGACCACTGACGGCGGGAAAACGTGGAATGATGTGACGCCGCCAAGCGTTTCGGCGTGGCAGAAGATTTCGCTGATTGAAGCCGGACATTTCGACGCGAACGCTGCTTACGCGGCGGTGAACACGCTGCGGATCGACGACGTGCGGCCGCACATTTTCCGAACGCACGACAACGGAAAAACGTGGACGGAAATCGTGAACGGAATTCCGGCCGGCCAAATCGTGAACGCAGTGCGAGAAGATCCGGAGCGCAAAGGCCTCCTGTTCGTAGGAACCGAAAAAGGCGTTTACGTCTCGTTCGACGATGGCGACAACTGGCAATCGTTGCGGTTGAATCTGCCGGCGACTTCCGTGCGCGATCTAATTATTAAGAACGACGACCTCGTTGTCGGGACGCACGGACGAGGATTTTGGATCCTCGACAACATCACTCCACTACGACAGTTCAACGGGAACCAGCGCGACGATCTACTGTTCAAACCGCAGACGGCGTTGCGGATGCGCGGAAATCTAAATACGGATACGCCGTTGCCGCCGGATGAACCAGCCGGCGAAAATCCGCCAGACGGTGCGATGATTGATTATTTTGTGACGAAAGATGCGACAAGTCCGGTGACGATCGAGATCAAAGACACCAAGGGCAAACCAGTCAGAAAGTATTCGAGCACCGATGTTCCGAAAGAGGCGAATCCAAGACGGCTGAGGATTCCAAGCTACTGGATTCGCCCGCTGCAATTGGTTTCCACGAAAGCCGGCATGCATCGGTTTCTCTGGGACATGCATTACATGCCAGTGCCCGATGTGGAGCCGGATTTTCCAATGTCAGCCACGTTTCGCAATACCGCGCCTGCGGCGACGGCGCCGTGGGTCGCGCCGGGTGATTACACGGTGGTGCTAACGGTTGACGGAGAGAGGTTCAGTCAGCCTTTGACCGTGAAGATGGACCCGCGGGTGAAAACTTCGGCGGCCGATCTTCAGGAGCAGTTCGATCTCTCGTGGCAGTTGTATCAGCTGCGACTCACATTGGCGCCGATCGGCAAGAAGTTCGACGAGCTGGCCGAGCAACTGACAAAACTAAAGGCGCGCGCTGCTGAGCGGTCTGATGTGACGCAAAAGCTCGAGGGCTTTGCTCAAATGCTCACGAAGTTTGGGCCGCCGCATCCGCTTCCCGGCACGCCGCCCTCGCTGTTCGTTCTGGAATCGACCACGCGGCTGTTCAATGAGATTCAAGGTGCCGACGCCGCTCCGACCGCGGCGGTGAAAGCTGCCGTGGCGGATGTTCAAACGAAAGTCGGACCGATGATCGAGGCATGGCAGAAGTTACTCGATGTCGATCTTCCGGTGTTAAATCAGCAATTAAAGCAGGCGAGATTTCCGGAACTGAAACCGGAAAGTTGAAAACGCGGACACTAATCGTGAAAC
>Ga0310913_10000097_pt1 | contig 33574 bp, 32 predicted proteins | sample GREbulkMGOX082_FD_203447 | JGI IMG/M metagenome (GOLD analysis project Ga0310913, IMG submission 203447) | Lab enrichment of tropical soil microbial communities from Luquillo Experimental Forest, Puerto Rico - GRE.bulkMG.OX082 | ecosystem: Environmental > Terrestrial > Soil > Tropical forest >...
CAGGCCGAGAAGTGCCCCATGCGAACGACCATCAACTCGTAGACAAAGAGCCCGACGATGATCGAGGGCGCGCTCAGCAGAATGTCGTTGATGAAGCGCACCACCTCACCAAAGCGGCTGCCCCGGCTGTATTCGGCGAGAAAGGTGCCGGCGATAATGCCGGTTGGGGTCCCGATTAAGGTAGCGATCAACGTCATGACGACACTGCCGAAAATGGCATTCAACAACCCGCCCGCGCTGCCGGGAGGCGGTGTCATCTGGCTGAACAACGCCGGAGTAATTGCGCCAATGCCGTTCCACAGCAATGTCGACAGGACAAGGACGAGCCATAGGAGGCCAAATCCGGTCGCCGCCATTGCCAATGCCATGACGCCCGCGTTGATCAAACGTCGCCGCATGTAGATGGCCACAGCTTAGCCTCCCGCCCGTTTCTGCAGCCGCAGCAGCATCAATTTCGCGAAGGCCAGCACGTTGAAGGTAATGACGAAGAGGATAAGGCCCAATGCGATCAATGAGGACAGATACAGATCGCCGACCGCCTCGGTAAATTCGTTCGCCAGCGACGCGGAAATCGTCGTGCCCGGCTGCAGGATCGAGGCACTGATGCGATGTGCATTGCCGATGACGAATGTCACGGCCATCGTTTCGCCGAGCGCTCGCCCGAGGCCGAGCATGATGCCGCCGACAACCCCGATCCGGGTATAGGGCAGCACGATCTGCAAGACGACCTCGGTTCTAGTCGCGCCGAGACCATAGGCGCTCTCCTTCAGCATCGGCGGAACGGTCTCAAAGACGTCGCGCATGATCGATGAAATGAAGGGCAGCACCATGATCGCGAGAATAAAGCCGGCCGTCAGCACGCCAATGCCGAGCGGCGGACCGGCGAACAGGGCGCCAATCCCCGGGATTTGCCCGAGCGAGTTGATGATCGCCGGCTGGATGTATTGCTGCACAAACGGAGCGAATACAAACAAACCCCAGATGCCGTAGATGATGCTGGGAATTGCCGCCAACAGCTCGATCATCGTGGCGAGCGGCCGCTTTAGCCAGATCGGGCAAATCTCAGTGATGAACATCGCCACTCCGAATGCCACCGGGATGCCGACCACCATCGCAATCGCAGAGGTGACCAGCGTACCGAAGATCGGCGCTAGGGCGCCGAACTTTTCGGTTACCGGGTTCCAGACATCGGTATAGAGGAATGCGATGCCAAAATATCGCAGTGCGGGGAGCGCGCCGTCGATCAGAGCGACAATGATCCCACCGAGGACCAGCAGCACCAGCAGCGCAAAAAGGAAGGTTAGGTGACGGAATATAAAATCGCCCGGTGCGCCCCGACGCGACTTTGCAGCGGCGACGCGCAGCAAGGCGATATCGGCAGGCACCTTACCCTCCGCCCTATGCTGCTGCGGGTCGTGCGCGCTCTATGACGGGTGCCCCGTCCAAACAGGCTTGCCATCCGCAGCTTTGAGCTGCCCCCAGCTCTGCTCGACCAACTTGACAACATTGTCCGGCATCGGAACGTAATCGAGCTGTTCGGCCATTTGACCGCCGTTCCGATAAGCCCAGTCGAAGAAATTCAGCGCCTCGCGCCCGACGTCTGGCTTTGCCTGCTGCTTGTGCATCAGAATGAAAGTCGCTCCGGTGATCGGCCAGCTGTCCTTGCCTGGTTGATTCGTCAGAAGCAGGTAGAAATCCTGGGCCTTTGTCCAATCGGCATTGGCCGCCGCGGCCTGAAAGCTCTTGGTCTCAGGGTTTGTGAATTGTCCGTCATGGTTTTCCAGCAACGCGTAAGTCAGCTTGTTCTGCTTGGCGTAAGCATATTCGACATAGCCGATTGCGCCGGCGGTACGGCTCGCCATTGCCGAGACGCCCTCATTACCCTTTCCGCCGATGCCGGTCGGAAACTGGACGGAGGTGTTCTCGCCGATCTTCTCCTTCCATTCCGGGCTCACCTCAGAGAGATAGTGCGTGAAAATGAACGTCGTCCCCGACCCGTCGGACCGGTAAACCGGCGCAATCGCCTGGTCCGGCAGTTTCAGCCCCGGATTGAGGCTGGCGATCGCCGGATCGTTCCATTTGGTAATTTTGCCGAGATAGATGTCCGCCAACAACTTACCGGTGAGCTTCAATTGCCCAGGCTGGACCCCTTGCAGGTTGACCACGGGGACAACGCCCCCCATGACCATCGGCCATTGGATCAGCCCGCCTTTTTCGAGGTCGGCCGGCTTCAAGGGCATGTCGGACGCGCCGAAATCGACCGTTTTCTCGTTGATCTGCTTGATGCCGCCACCCGATCCGATCGACTGGTAATTCATTTTCAATCCAGTCTTCGCGGCGTAAGCCTCCGCCCACTTCGCATAAATAGGATAGGGGAAGGTAGCACCGGCGCCGGAAATTTCGGCGGCTTGTACAGCCATGCTAAGCGTGGCAGCGGCGGTCACGCCAAGAAGGGTGATGCGAAGCGCGTTCACGGCTCTACTCCTTCGGCGGTGGGCAAGATTTATGATTTCTTAACGGCGCATTGCTCACCTTCTATGACATTTTTATTGCCGTTCTGTGACAGTCCTCCCGAAGGAACCAGCGGGGTGCCTTCGCAGGAAAACGGTAAAACTTGAACCGACTCCCGGCGTGCTTTCGATTTCCAGGAAACCGCGATGGCGATTGAGGATGTGCTTGACGATTGCCAAGCCGAGGCCGGTGCCGCCCATCTCGCGTGAGCGGGCCGTGTCAACTCTGTAGAACCGTTCTGTCAAGCGGGGCAAGTGTTCGCGCGCGATTCCCTCCCCTAGGTCGCGCACCGATACCGAGACGAAGGAGGCAAAGCCGGTATCTGCGTCGCGGGAGGGCCGTGATACATTCTTGGCGGTAACCACGATCCCCGTCCCAGCACGGCCGTACTTGATCGCGTTATCGATGAGGTTCTGGAAAACTTGGGCGAGCTCGTCGTGATCGCCGAGAATGTCGGGGAGACGGGCGGCCAACTCCATCTGGATACGCATCCCGCGTTCGCTGGCGCGAAGCTCAAGCGCATCGACGACTTGCCGGAGCACCAGATCGAGTGTGACCTGGTCTTTCGGCATTACATGCTCGTTGAGTTCGATCCGGGACAGCGACAGTAAGTCCTCGACGACGCGGGTCATCCGAGAGGCTTGGTCGTGCATGATGACGAGAAATCGCTCGCGCGCCTCTCCGTCGTCGCGCGCCGGTCCGCGCAAGGTCTCGATGAAGCCGAGCAAACTTGCAAGAGGCGTCCGCAGCTCATGGCTCGCATTCGCAATAAAGTCGGCCCGCATCTGCTCGGCGCGTTTCAGCTGTGTGATGTCATGCAAGCTCAACACTGCCACCGCGCCGTCAATTGACGGGCGATCGATGCGGGCGATACGGGCGCGCAACTGCCGTTCGATTGGAACCGTGAGAGTAAAATCGACGGCGCGGGTCAGCTCGCCCCGCAATACTGCATCCGCCGCAGCGAGAACCGAAGGGTTCCGTACCGCTACGGAGAGATCGGCTCGCGCCGCTACGGCACCGACGAATGCGGCCGCTTGGGTATTGGTGCGAACAATTTGTCGCCGTTCATCCAGCAAGATCAGCGGGTCGGGTACTGCCGCGATCACGGCCTCCGCAGCTGCCAGCTGCTCGGTAGCGGTGAGGACGCGCTCGCGCCACAGCCTGTCGAGCTTGGCGATCGTTTGCCAAAGCTCGCGCGCCAGCGGCGCGAGCTTGAGACCAGTCCGCCGAGAGAACGCCTCGCCACCTTTATCCGTGCTCAAGGTATCGGTAGCGACGCCGATGATGGCCAGGTCTCTCACCGGCCGACCGATGACCAGCGCCGTCGAGATGAACATGATCGTGCCAGCGATCAGTGCCGGTCGGGTGCCCAGGAGCCCCCATGCAGCAAGCACGCCGAGGACTGTCAGACTGGGGATGGTGACCGCTAATGTTGCGACGAAGATGCGAAGAAAAAGCGGTCTCCGGCGCCAGATCACGTCTCAACCGCCCCGATCGAAATGCGGCCGCTGCCGAGGTTAAGCCTCGCGATCAGCGTATCGCGTCGTGGGCCGACAGGGCCGCCAGATTAACGAGGTCGGACACTGTGGCACCCATATTGACAATCTGAACGGGGTGGGAAAGGCCGAGTAGAAGGGGGCCAACCGCTGTGCCCCCGCCAAGCTCCGGCAGCAGCTTCGCCGCTATATTGGCGCTGTGCAGTTCAGGCATCACCAAGATGTTGGCCGGCCCGCCAAGCCGGCAGAACGGGTAGAGTTGGCGCATCAGCCGCTCGTCGAGGGCGACGTCGGCGCTCATCTCGCCATCGTATTCGAAGCCGACGGCCCGCTGGTCGAGCAACGCGACTGCATCGCGCACCCGCTTACCGTCCTGGCCCATCGGGTTACCGAAATTCGAGTACGACAGCAAAGCCACTCGTGCCACCAATCCCAGCTCGTGCGCCTTGGCCGCCGCTTGGATGGCAATATCGGCAAGCTGCGCCGAGCTGGGCGCCTCATGGACGAGCGTATCGGCCAGTAGCACGGTGCGCTCACGGGCGAGCAGCACCGTCAAGCCGAACAGCACGGAGCCCGGTTTCACCGGAATCACCCGAGATATCTCGTCCAGCGCATCGAATGAGTTGCGAGTGACCCCCGTCACCATCGCATCGGCATCGCCGCAGGCGACCATGCAGGCGGCGAAGACGTTGCGATCCTGGTTCACCAACCGCTGGCAGTCGCGATAAAGCATCCCTTTGCGCTGCTGACGTTCATAGAGAAAATCAGTGTAGCGCTTGTTGTGCTGCGAGAGCCTCGCGTTGTGGATTTCGAGGCCCTCGGGTGACGTCAGGCCGATCACCGACATCGTCGCTTTGATCCGTTCCTCGCGGCCAATCACCACCGGCGCGCCGTAACCGCTATCTCTGAACACCAGCGCGGCGCAGATCGTCTTCTCCTCCTCGCCTTCGGCGAACACGACGCGCTTCGGCTCTGCCCGCACCTGTTCGAAGATCAGCTCGAGGCCAGCGGCAGTCGGGTCGAGGCGGGCGCGCAAACTCCGTTTATAGGCCTCCATTTCGAGGATAGGTTTGCGCGCTACACCGGAATCCATCGCCGCTTTTGCGACAGCGGGTGGCACCGCCCAGATCAGGCGCGGGTCAAACGGAGCCGGGATGATGTAATCCGCACCATATCGCAGCCGCACCCCGGAATAGGCAGCGGCAACCTCATCCGGGACGTCTTCGCGTGCGAGCCCAGCGAGGGCTTCGGCCGCTGCGATCTTCATCGGGTCGTTGATCGTCGAGGCGTGCACCTCGAGAGCCCCCCGGAAAATGTACGGGAAACCAAGGACGTTGTTGACTTGATTTGGGTAATCAGAACGCCCCGTAGCGATGATCGCGTCCGACCGCGCCGCGCGCACCTCCTCGGGCGTGATCTCCGGATCTGGGTTCGCCATCGCGAAGATGATCGGCTTGTCCGCCATCGACCGCACCATGGCCCGGTCGACTGCGCCCTTCGCGGAAAGGCCGAAAAAGACGTCTGTCCCCTCGAGCGCCTCGGCCAAGGTTCGTGCCTTCGTCTCGACCGCGTGGGCCGACTTCCATTGGTTCATGCCGTCTGTGCGGCCGCGATAGATGACCCCCCGCGTGTCACACAACACGACATTCTCAGAGGGCAAACCCATCGTCTTTAATAGCTCGACGCAAGCAATCGACCCCGCGCCGGCGCCGTTGACGACCATATTGACGCTTTTGAGCTCGCGCCCGGTCAGGTGGAGGGCATTGATCAAGCCGGCCGCCGCGATGATTGCGGTGCCATGCTGATCGTCATGAAACACCGGAATCTCCAGCAGCTCACGTAGTCGCTCTTCTATGATGAAGCATTCCGGTGCCTTGATGTCCTCGAGATTGATGCCACCGAAGGCCGGGTGCAGAAAACGCACGCAGTTGACGAATTCGTCGACATCCCGCGTGTCGATCTCCAGGTCGATCGAGTCGATATCCGCGAAACGCTTGAACAGCGCGCATTTACCTTCCATGACCGGTTTTGCCGCAAGCGCACCGAGATCGCCGAGCCCTAGGACTGCGGTGCCGTTCGAGATCACCGCGACAAAATTTCCCTTGGAGGTGTAGTCGAAGGCGGCACTCGCCTGGCGTTTGATGTGCAGACACGGGAACGCCACGCCGGGCGAGTAGGCGAGCGCTAGATCGCGCTGTGTTGTCAGAGGCTTGGTCGGCGCGATTGAAAGCTTTCCAGGACGCCCGCTGGCATGGAACTGCAGCGCCTCGTCTTCGGTGGCACGAATGATGCCGGTGTCCATGCTTCCTCGTGAAAATGAAGCCCGGATCGGCCCTGGGCCGATCGCCTCTCAATGCGTTAGTTTAAAGAGCGCGACTTAGGCCGTCAAAGCCGCGACTTAGGCGATTGACAGGCCGGGGCAGGAACCTATAGTGCGGCCCCCTCGCGGTCCAAGGGGCCCATCCGCCGCTTCCGCGCACCGCGGCGGTTGCGCCCGCTCTGCCGCAGACTATATCGACGGCTATCATGTTCGCAGTGATCCGCACCGGCGGCAAGCAGTATAAGGTCTCCAAAGAGGACGTCATCTCGGTCGAGAAGCTCCCGGTCGAGCCCGGCGCGAGTGTCGAACTCACCGACGTGCTGATGATCGGCGAAGGGGCCGAGGTGGTGAGCGGTTCGCCACTGCTCGACGGCGCCTCGGTCAGCGCCACCGTTGTCGAGCAGACGCGGGCGCCCAAGATCATCGTCTTCAAGAAGAAACGGCGGCACAACTATCGTCGCAAGAAGGGCCATCGCCAACAGCTGACCGTCCTGCGCATCACCGACATCCGAAGCGCGAGCAGTCCGCAGCGCAGGGAAGGAGCCGCAGATGGCGCATAAGAAAGCCGGCGGTTCATCGCGTAACGGGCGCGATAGTCGCGGCAGACGCCTCGGCGTCAAGAAATTCGGCGGGGAGATCGTCATTCCCGGCAATATCATCGTGCGTCAGCGCGGCACCAAATTCCATCCGGGCGCGCATGTCGGGATCGGCCACGATCACACGCTTTTCGCTACCTCAGCCGGAGCCGTCAGGTTCCACAAGGGCCTTGCCGGACGGACTTTCGTCTCGATCGTGCCCCCGGCGGCGCCGCCCGCGGCGGAGGTCACTAAATAGCCGTCCCCAACAGCAACAAAGCCCGAGGGGAGCGGTCCGCTGTTCCCCTTTTTATTCCTCTCAGTGTCTTGCCGTGCAGTTTCTCGATCAGTGTAAGATCTATCTGAAGAGCGGTGATGGCGGCCGCGGCGCGGCGAGCTTTCGTCGCGAGAAATACATAGAGTTCGGTGGTCCGGACGGCGGCGATGGCGGCAAGGGCGGAGACATCGTCTTCATCGTGGCGGAAAACCTCAACACACTTATTGACTACCGATACCGGCAGCATTTTCGCGCGCAAAACGGCCGACCAGGCGCCAGACGCGAGCGCAGCGGAGCCGGCGGCGAGGATCTGGAGTTGCGGATCCCTGTCGGAACGCAGGTTCTTGATGAGGACAAACGGCAAGTGCTCGCTGATCTGACCCGTCCCGGCCAACGGTTCGTATTGCTGAAGGGCGGCGATGGCGGATTCGGCAATGCCCACTACAAGAATTCGACCAATCGCGCCCCCCGCCGCGCCGATCCGGGCTGGCCGGGACGCGAGGCGTGGGTTTGGTTGCGCCTCAAACTGATCGCCGATGCCGGCCTCGTTGGTCTGCCGAACGCCGGGAAATCGACGTTCCTCTCCAAAGTAACGCACGCTCGGCCCAAGATTGCCGACTATCCTTTCACGACCCTGAAGCCGCAGTTGGGGGTCGTTCGGGTGCATGACGGCAAGGAGTTCGTTCTTGCCGATCTTCCCGGGCTGATCGAGGGAGCGAGCGGCGGGGCCGGGGTCGGCACTCGTTTTCTCGGCCACGTCGAGCGCTGCGCGGTCATCCTCCACCTCGTTGACGGCACCCTCGAGGACGTCGCCAGAGCGTATCGCACTATTCGCGAGGAACTCGCCCGCTATGGTCACAGCCTCCCCGAAAGGTGGGAAATTATCGGCCTCAATAAGATCGATGCGATAGAACCCAAGGCAGTGAACGCGAAATGCCGTGAGTTGCGGCGCGCTGCCGGCGTCGGGATCCAGGTCTTGCCGCTGTCGGGTGCGACTGGCGCTGGCGTACCGGATGTTTTAGACGCGGTACTCGCCGTGCTCTCTACCGGACGTGGTCGTGTAGAGACGCCGGGAAAAGACAGCGAGGCGCCGACGACCGAACCCCTTGCCTCGACACTATGACGAAGGCCCTTTCAGGCTCGCCCAGCGCCGCCGAAGCGCTCGCAACGGCGCGGCGGCTGGTGGTGAAGATCGGTTCGGCACTACTGGCAACGGAAAGTGGCGAAGTCCGCCGCACGTGGCTCGATGGCCTGGCGGAGGATGTCGCTCGCTGCCGCAAGCGTGACCAGGAGCTGATCCTCGTATCGTCCGGCGCAATCGCCGTTGGACGCCGCCAGCTTGGGCTCGCCGGTCGGCGGCTGAGACTCGAGGAAAAGCAGGCCGCCGCGGCGACCGGGCAGATCCGCCTCGCGCACGCGTATCAGGAGGCGCTCGCCCGTCACAAGATTACCATCGCGCAGATCTTGCTAACCATTGACGACACGGAGGAGCGGCGCCGACACCTGAATGCACGCGCCACCTTTGCCCAGCTCCTGACGCTCGGTGCGGTTCCGGTGGTTAACGAGAACGACACGATCGCCACAGCCGAGATCCAATTTGGCGATAACGACCGGCTCGCCGCCCGAGTGGCGCAGATGACGAGCGCCGACATGCTGGTGTTGCTGTCGGATATCGACGGCCTTTATACCGCCGATCCGCGTAAGGACCCGACGGCCCGGCACATCCCCCTGGTCTCTGAGATCGGGCCTGAGATCGAAGCAATGGCAGGTGAGGCACCCCCGGGCTACAGCTCGGGCGGGATGGTGACTAAGCTGGCCGCCGCTCGCATTTCGATGAATGCAGGCTGCCGCATGTTGATCGCCAGGGGAAGGGCCGCGGATTCGGTAGCGGGCCCGCTCGCCGCCATCGAGGCTGGCGGCAGAGCCACATTGTTCCTGCCCCACGGGGAGCCGCGGTCCGCGCGCAAGGCGTGGATCGCCGGAGCGGTTAATCCGTCGGGCGCGGTCATCGTCGACGATGGCGCGGCCAGGGCGCTCCGCCGTGGTACGAGCCTACTGCCCGCCGGGCTGGTCGCGGTCGAAGGTATTTTCGAACGCGGCGACGCTGTGATCATCCGAAAGCGGTCCGGCGCCGAGGTCGGCCGTGGGCTGTCGGGCTATTCGAGCGTCGATATATGCCGCATCGCCGGCCACAAGAGTGGTGAAATTGCTGACATCCTCGGCTACCGTGGTCGCGATGAGATCATTCATCGAGACGATCTGGTAGTGACCGGAACTTCATGACGACCGAAACGTTGCTCCCCGACCGAACTGCCACATCAGAGGCCGATCTGCCTGCCGTCATGGCCGAAATCGGTCGTCGCGCTCGTGAAGCGTCCGCCGCTCTTGCGCGAGCGAAACCCGCAGCCAAAACGGCGGCCCTGCGCAACGCCGCCGGAGTGGTGCGCGCAAGAGCTGCGGAAATCCTCGATGCGAATGGCCGCGATCTTGACGAGGCAGAGGCACAGGGTTTCGCCCCGGCATTGCGCGATCGGCTCGCGCTCGACCCCAAACGGCTGGAGGCGATTGCCGCCGGGCTCGAAGGCATCGCCGCGTTGCCCGAACCGGTTGGCCGCATCCTCGACCGCCGGACCCGACCGAACGGCCTCGTGATTGAACGGGTGTCAGTCCCGCTCGGTGTCATCGGCATCATTTACGAAAGCCGGCCCAACGTCACCGCCGACGCCGGCGGACTTGCGCTCAAATCAGGTAACGCCGCGATCCTGCGCGGCGGTTCGGAGAGCTATCACTCCTCGCACGCCCTGGTCGCCGCCCTCGCCGAGGGATTGCGCGGCGCCAGTTTGCCGGAAGCCACCATCCAGCTGGTGCCGACCCGCGACCGCGCGGCGGTCGGAATGATGCTGCGGATGAGCGGCGTCATCGACATCATTGTGCCGCGCGGCGGCGCCTCGCTGATCGAGCGCGTGCACCGCGAGAGCCGCATACCGGTCATCGCGCATCTCGAAGGTCTCTGCCACACCTATATTCACCGCGCCGCCGACCCGGCGAAGGCGTGCGCCATTGTCCTCAACGCGAAGATGCGGCGCGTCTCGATCTGCGGTGCCACGGAGACATTGCTGGTCGACCGCGCCGTCGGGAAGACGGTGCTGCCGCCAATCCTCGCCGATCTGCGCTCTGCCGGCTGCGAGTTGCGCGGCGACCCCGAGGTGCTGGCGATCGATCCCGCCGCAGTGCCGGCGACCGAACAGGATTGGCGCACCGAATACCTCGACGCCATTCTCGCGGTGCATCTCGTCGGCGGGATCGACGAGGCGATCGACCATATCGAACGCTACGGCTCGCATCACACCGACGCAATCGTCACCGAGGACGAGGCCGCCGCTGAACGCTTCCTGCGCGAGGTCGACAGCGCCATCGTGCTGGTCAATGCCTCCACTCAGTTCGCGGATGGCGGCGAGTTCGGCATGGGCGCCGAAATCGGGATTTCGACGCAAAGGCTCCCGCCGCGAGGCCCGGTCGGGACCGAGCAGTTGACGACGTACAAATACCTCGTGCGTGGCGCGGGGCAGGTACGCCCCTGAGCGGTTGCACAGAGCGCTTCGGCCGGCATCGCCGGATCGGGCTGCTGGGCGGCTCCTTCAATCCCGCCCATGGCGGGCATGTGCATGTGAGCCTCTTGGCTCTCAAACGCCTGGATCTCGACGAGGTCTGGTGGCTGGTGTCGCCGCAAAATCCGCTGAAGCCCGTTAAGGGCATGGCACCGCTCGCAGCGCGCCTGGAACAGGCTTGCGGCGTTGCCGCACCGCACCCGCGCCTGCGCGTCACTGATCTCGAAGGGCGGCTACGAAGCTCCGGCTACACCGTCGATACTCTGAAAGCGCTCCGGCGACGATTTCCGCGCCTGCGTTTCGTGTGGCTGATGGGCAGTGACAATCTCCTCCAAATTCCCCGCTGGGAGCGATGGCCCGAAATCTTTCGGATGGCGGCGGTTGCCGTCTTCGATCGCCCTTCTTATTCTTTGAAGGCACTCTCCGGCGTAGCCGCGCAGCGGTTTGCCCGACGGCGTATCCCGGTTGCCGCAGCGCGGCGGTTAGCTGAAATGAGCCCGCCGGCTTGGGTATTCTTCCACACCCCGCACGATACTCGCTCGGCGACCCAGATCAGAGCAACCAATTACCCGCCCCAAGCCTCAAAGGAGGAAAGACCCGAATTGCCGACGATTGCTCTCGGACCCCGCCCCAGGCCGATGAGGCTTGGCAGCGCGGCAGCAGAAATCCTCGAACTCGTCCGTGGAACCCTCGAAGACGGCAGGGCCGAGGACGTCGTCACGATCGACCTCGCCGGGAAGACTACATTCGCTGACTACATGGTGATCGCAAGCGGCCGCTCGTCGCGTCAGGTCCTGGCGCTCACCGAGCGTCTAGAGGATGTGCTTTCCCGCCGCATCCGGATCTCGACTGAGGGCAAAGCCCAGGGCGATTGGGTGCTGATCGACGCGGGTGATGTAATCGTGCATCTGTTCCGGCCGGAAATCCGCGCCTACTACAATCTTGAAAAGATGTGGGGCGAGGCGCTCCCCGATAGTGACGCGGTTCATCTGTAGTTCGGGTCTAGGCCGGGCTGCGCTCGACCTATGGACTGCGGGTAACAGCCAGCGGTTCGGGAACGCTAACGTTTCGAGTTCAGTTTCGCGTATACAGATTGGCCAAGCAGCTGCCCAAAGGCTCCCAACATGAACTCCCGTTCGCGCCCGCTGGTGCTGTGCATCCTCGATGGCTGGGGTGAGCGGGCGGAAGGTGACGACAACGCGATCGCGAGGGCGCGGACGCCCAACTGGCGCCGCCTCATGACACGGTGGCCACATACGCATCTGCAAGCGAGCGAGCAATTTGTCGGGCTCCCGGACGGGCAGATGGGGAATTCCGAGGTCGGCCACACGAATATCGGCGCCGGGAGGATCGTCTATCAGGATCTGCCGCGCATCGATGCGGCGATCGCCGAGCGCAAGCTGGGGACGATGCCGGCGCTTTGCAACTTCACCGCCAGACTGAGGGACAGCGGCGGGACGGCCCACCTTCTCGGGCTGATGTCGCCCGGCGGGGTTCACTCGCACCAAAAGCAGATCGCTGCATTCGTCCGAATCCTCGCCAAATCCGCAGTCCCAGTTGCGGTTCACGCATTCCTCGATGGGCGTGATACGCCGCCTAAGTCGGCTATCTCTTATCTTACAGAATTCACAGAGGATGTTTCGGGCCTCAAAGACATACGCATCGCCACTGTGTGCGGCCGCTATTATGCGATGGACCGCGACCAGCGCTGGGCCAGGCTGGAAAGGGCCTACCAGGCGATTGTTCACGGTATTGGCCGCAATGCGGCAAACCCCATCGAGGCAGTCAAAGCGGCCTACGCCCGAGGCGAGACCGACGAATTCGTCGAACCCACGGCGATCGCCGGGTATGGAGGTATGCGCGGCGGCGACGGTCTGTTTGTTGCGAACTTTCGCGCCGATCGGGTGCGCGAAATTGCCGCCGCGCTGCTCGACCCGGATTTTGCCGGCTTTTCTCGACCCAAGCTGATCGCCTTTGCCGCGGCGCTGGGCCTCGTCGAGTATTCCACCGAGCTCAACCGCTTTCTCGCCACCCTGTTCGCGCCCGAAGACCTCGAGGACACGTTCGGGGAGATGGTATCGCGCGCCGGGCTCACTCAGCTTCGCATCGCCGAGACCGAGAAGTACGCGCACGTCACCTTCTTTTTCAACGGCGGGCGAGAGACCGTCTTTTCCGGCGAGGAGCGGATACTGGTGCCATCGCCGAAGGTCCCGACCTACGACCAGCAGCCCGAGATGTCAGCACTTGAGGTGACCGACAAGGTTGTCGCGGCGATTCGATCCGGCGGTTTCGACGTGATCGTCCTCAACTATGCGAACACCGATATGGTTGGGCATACCGGCTCGCTCGGCGCCGCGATCGAGGCGGTCGAGGCGGTCGACGCGTGCCTCGGCCGCCTCTCCGCCGCAGTCGAAAACGCTGGCGGGACGCTCGTCATCACCGCCGATCATGGTAATGTCGAGATGATGCGCGACCCGCAAACGGGAGAGCCGCATACCGCCCACACTATCAACCCGGTGCCGTTCATCATCGTAAATCCGCCGAGAGATGTGCGGCTCCTTCATGATGGGCGCTTATCCGACGTTGCCCCGACTTTACTCGACGTTCTCGGCTTGCCGAAGCCGGCCGCGATGACAGGTCGCTCGCTGATCGTGTCCGCCGACACCCGACACCCGACGGCGGGTTAATGAGAGGCTATTTCGTCGCTGATTGCTCGGTTGATTAATAAACGCGCCACCGGATATCATGAGCGATCCGCAAATCGAGCCGGTCAAATCCGAGGCTATAGGGTGATTGGATGAAGCGTTCGGGGCTTGTCGCCGTGGCCGCGGCCGCGGTTCTTGTATTTTCGCTGCACCAGGACGTGGGAGCAGCGCCGCCCGCCACGGCGAATTCTGCAGAAACATACAAACAACTCAACCTATTCGGCGAAGTGTTCGAAAAAGTGCGCTCCGAATACGTTGATGAGGTCGCCGACGACACATTGGTCGAGTCGGCGATCAACGGCATGCTGACCTCTCTCGATCCCCACTCGAATTATCTGAACACGAAGAACTTCAACGACATGAAAGTCCAGACCCGCGGCGAGTTCGGGGGGCTCGGTATCGAAGTGTCGATGGAGAACGGGCTCGTCAAGGTGGTTTCGCCGATCGATGACACCCCTGCTGCCCGCGCCGGCTTGAAGCCCGGTGACCTGATTACTCATCTCGACGGCGACGCGGTCCAGGGGATGAGCCTTCCGGAAGCGGTCGAGAAGATGCGCGGTCCAGTCAACAGCGAAATCAAGCTGACGATCCGGCGAGAGGGAAAGGAACCCTTCGACGTCAAGTTGACGCGCGCGACGATCAGAATCCAGTCGGTCCGTTCGCATCTCGAGGGGGACAATATCGGTTATATCCGGATCACGACGTTTAACGAGCAGACTGATGTCGGTCTCAACAACGCAATGAAGAACCTCAAGCAGCAGGCCGGCAGCAAGCTAATCGGCGTGGTCCTCGATCTGCGCAACAATCCAGGAGGTCTGCTCGATCAGGCGGTCGCAGTCGCGGACGCGTTTCTCGACAAGGGCGAGATCGTATCGACCCGCGGCCGGCGCAGCGAGGATGCACAGCGTTACAATGCGCGTCCGGGCGACATCGCGGCCGGGCTGCCAATGGCGGTCCTGATCAATGGCGGCTCTGCCTCGGCCAGTGAAATCGTCGCCGGCGCATTGCAAGATCACCATCGAGCGATCCTGCTTGGCACGAAATCGTTCGGCAAAGGATCGGTGCAAACGATTATACCGCTTCCCGGCCACGGAGCGATGCGTCTCACGACTGCCCGTTACTACACGCCGTCGGGGCGTTCAATACAGGCCAGGGGGATTGATCCCGACATCGTTGTCGAGGCTGCGAAGATCGAAAAGCCATCGGACAAGGGCGACAAGATCGCTACCGCGACAGACATGAAGAAGGAAGATACTGGCGAGCCGCCGGAGCTAACCTCTGTTGATCCCACCATCATGGGTACGCCGGCCGACTACCAGCTAGCTCGAGTGGTCGACATGCTGCGCGGCATTGCGTTGTTCAATGGACGCGTCGTCAACTGAGCCGGTGTTGGTTTTGACGCGACCGAACGGTACAATCGGGCGCGCGATATGCTCGAATATCGTCGCTCTGTCGGCATAATGTTGCTGAACCGGCACGCCGAAGTGTTCGTCGGTCGGCGTATCGACATACCCTCGGTTCCGGCATGGCAGATGCCACAAGGCGGCATCGACCCGGGAGAAACTCCGCGCAAAGCGGCACTGCGTGAGCTAAAGGAGGAAATCGGCACCGACAAGGCCGAGATCCTCCGCGAAAGCCGAACGTGGCTGATATACGACCTTCCTCCCGAGCTCGGCGGTACCGTCTGGGGCGGGCGTTACCGCGGCCAGAAGCAAAAATGGTTCGCAATGCGCTTCACAGGCAGCGACAGCGATATCAACGTCGCTACTGCACATCCGGAATTCGATCGCTGGCAATGGGTACTGCCGCAGCGGCTGCCCGAAATGATCGTTCCGTTCAAGCGCCAGCTCTATCTCGACATCCTCGCCGAATTTCGTGAGCACTGCATCGCGAGTCCGGACAACGATAAGTCATAGTTCTCACGGCATTCTGCTGAGGTGAGGAGCGACGACTGGCAGCCGCACCATCGCCACGTCGATTGCCTCTGCATCCGGCATCGCGGTTTGCGCGCCATATGCCAGGCACGCAAGACCCGCTGCGGCGCTGGCCCGCGACAGCGCTTGCTCGAAGCTCGAGCCCAAATTGAGCGCCGCGGCGAGGACGCCAACAAACGTGTCACCTGCACCCGTGGTGTCGACCGGGTCCACAGACAAAGCCGGCACTTCGAGGGCGCTTCCATCGGCGAGAAGAACAATGGCCCCCGCCGCGCCGCGAGTCACCACGAGGCCACGCCGCAGCCGGCGCGCGAGCTCTACCGGATCGGGTCCCAACGTCATCGCTTCGCGTTTGTTCGTGACCAGCAAATCGATCTCTGACAAAAGCCCGGGATCGAGCGAGAGCGCCGGCGCGAGGTTGAGCAGACATCGCGCGCCGCGCATGCGTGCGCGCCGAATCAATGATGCGGTTTCGCCGAATGGGACTTCCATCTGCGCGACGACGATCGTCCGAGGATCTAGCAGTTCGTCGGGAACCCAATCCGACCGAGTCTCCGAATTAACACCCGGCGAAACTGCGATAGCGTTCTCACCCGCTGCGGAAACCATGATCGCGGCACAGCCGGTGGGCCGATCGAGTTCTCGAACAAGCCTCGTGTCGACACCATCGCGGCGCAGTAGACTGAGAGCGATCGAGGCAAACGTATCCCGGCCAATGGCGCCGGCGAGCACGACCTCGGATCCGGCTCGGCGCGCCGCCAATGCTTGATTGGCGCCTTTACCTCCCGGCAGCAGGGCATAATCGCCGCCGAGAACGGTCTCTCCGGGTTGTGGCAAATGAGGGACAGGAGCGACCAAATCGACGTTAATCGACCCAAAAACCAGAATCATTCGCGCTCGCGCTCTGGGTGTGACGGTTACGAACGCTTGCACCGAAGCGTTGTTGTAGATTGATATATCTTCAAAACCAAAGGTAGGTGATGGAAAGGGCGGGATGACGGGCTTCGAGACACGTCCGCTGGGGCGTACGTCCCTCAGAGTCACGGTCCTCGGCCTCGGCACCGGGACACTAGGTGGTCATCGGATCCCGGTGACCCGCCAGGAGGGCGAGGCCGTGGTTCGAGCCGCCTGGTCTTCCGGCGTGCGCTATTTCGATTGTGCACCGTTTTACGGTTTCGGGCGGGCAAGCCGCATTCTCGGCGATACCTTGCGCGAATTGCCGCGCAATGAATGGGTATTGGCGACCAAGGTCGGGCGACTACTGCGCCCGCAACCAGATTCCGGCGCGCGCAGCGCATTGCAGCATCCGATGCCATTCGATCCAATCTACGACTATTCCTACACCGGCATTATGAGGTCCTTCGAGGATGACCTGCAGCGCCTGGGACTGGCGCGGATAGATATCCTGTATGTGCACGACGTCGGCGCCAGAGAGCATCGAGACGCTTATCCGGAGGTAAGGCGCACATTCCGCAAGAGCGGCTATCGCGCGCTCGAGGAGCTACGTTCTTCCGGAACGGTCAACGCGATCGGGATCGGCGTCAATGAATGGGAGGTGCTTCACGAAGCCTTGGAGTGGGGAGCGTGGGACGTTTTTCTCCTTGCCGGGCGATACACGTTACTGGAACAAACGGCGATCGAAAAGCTGCTGCCGAAGTGCCTACGGATGGGGATCTCGGTCGTCATCGGCGCACCGTTCAACACCGGCATTTTGGCGGGACGCGACTGTTGGAATTATCGACCTGCGCCTCGCGAGATCGTCGACCGGGTGGACGCAATCCGAGCGGTCTGCGACGACCACAGTGTACCGTTGATCGCCGCCGCCCTTCAGTTTCCGCTCGCCCATCCTGCCGTCGCGGCAATCCTGCCCGGCCCCCGCAATGTGGAAGAGTTCGAGACCAACGCAAGGCTGTTGCGATACTCGATCCCGCCGGCGCTGTGGGCAGACTTGCGCACTGCCGGGCTTCTGCACCCCGACGCTCCGATACCGGCAGCCCCATAGGTAGAGCTGTAACCCGAGGAGGATCGCGATGAGATTGAAGGGCACAACAATCCCCGATTTCGTGATACAGCGCGTCGTCGACCGCCGCGGCGCAGAGCATTGCTTTGCGGATCTAGAACCTAGCCGGACGGCACTGGTCGTGATCGACCTGCAGCATGCCTTCATGAATGACGCAGTCGGGCACGCGGTGGTGCCGGCGGCGCGTGAGATCGTTCCTGCGGTCAACCAGCTGGCGGCGGCCGTCCGCGCCACGGAGGGCGGCGTATTCTGGGTCAAAATGACGCACGACGAGCGCTGCCTCAAGGACTGGTCGGTCGCCTTCGAGCTCGCGACCCCGCAGATGCGCGAAAAGCGCATCGCGGCACTCACTGAGGGTTCGCCCGGCCATGAGCTGTGGCCCGAACTCGACGTCCGGGGGGAAGACGAGATCGTCAGGAAATACCGCTACAGTGCCTTCATGCCCGGAACATCCGAACTGCCTGACCGGCTGCGCGCTCGGAGCTTCGATACCGTGCTGATCACCGGCACCGTGACCAACGTTTGCTGCGAGAGCTCGGCGCGGGACGCCAACATGACGAATTTCCGCACCGTCATGGTCAGCGACGGCAACGCCGCCAATAGCCAGGAGGAGCACGACGCCTCGCTGACTGCCTTCTACAACGTCTTTGGCGACGTGATGGACACGGACATGATCATTGCCAGCCTGCAACGGGGGCGGGCGGTGCGCGCAGCCTAGGGAGGGAGCGATGAGAGAGAACCGGGTCAAGCACATTCTGCGCGAGGGCGGCCTCGCGCTCGGTACTCATGTCGGCGGCATCGCCGACCCGCAGATCGTCGAGCTGATCGGGCTCGCCGGCTTCGACGCCGCGTTCATCGATATGGAGCACACCACTTACGACCTGCACGATGTGCAGCTCGCGGTGATGGCCGCCGAGCGCGTCGGGATCACGCCGATCGTTCGCACCCCCGGCTTCGACCCCGCCTTCATCCTGCGCCTGCTTGATATGGGCGTACAGGGCGTCCAGGTGCCGCACGTCAGCAGCGCCGAGACCGCCCGCGCGGCGGTCAAGGCGGTGCGCTATCCGCCGCTCGGCGAGCGCGGCATGGCGGCCGGCAGCCGGGCCGCGGATTACGGCCGGATCCCGCTCGTCGAGCACATGGCACAGTCAACCGTGAGATCCTCCTCGCCTGCATGATCGAGGACATGGAGGCAGTCGAGCGCATCGACGAGATCGCCGCGGTCGAGGGCGTCGACCTTCTGGCGGTCGGGCCTTCCGACCTGTCGCGCTCACTTGGTGTCAGCGGTCAGCCCGACCACCCGCGCCTCGTCGCCGCGATCGACCGCGTGCGCGAGGCGGTGAAGAAAGGCGTCGGCGCCCGGCTCGCCTTGCCGCTCAACCACGCGGCCTTTCCGCGCAGCGCGGCGCAGCTCAAGGAACTTGGTGCCGGCTACACGAACTGCGCGCCGACCCCGGAAGCGCGCCTGCTTCATTCATTGCAGACGCAGCTCGCGGAGGCCCGCAAGCTCCTCGGTTAAATCTGTAGCTCCGTTCTCCGCCGAGCCCGGCTCGTTGCCGGCCGGAGGCGGCGCTCGCTGTTTTCGCTGTTCTTCCCAAAATTTACAGCGTGAGCCCTCTGTCTTTTGGCGGGATTCCTCGGTTTTCGAGAAGGAATAACAGCGAAATTGCCCGCTGTTTTTCGCTGTTTCCCGCTGTTTTTGGTTCCGCCGACCCTCTCGCCTCCTGTCCCCGCAAGCTTGCCATTAGCGATCAGCAATTACCATATTATCGCGAATTTGTCAATACAAACTTAGCTCGTTACGCTCACCAGTTGCGTCGCACGATACCGGATAAACCTCCAAGCAAGGCGGCTCGCGGTCCACGCGAGCAAGCCGTGAGGGTTCAGCCCCACAGCTTTAAAGATCAACGTGACGCCATGCGCCGCGTGGTGCTCGTGGTAGAGCTTATAGACGCGCGCGGCATAGGCGCGACTGTAGCGGCGGCGCTCGTAAGGCCGCACGCTGTCGTTTGCCGCGTAATAGGCGTAAGCGAGCTCGTCATCTTCCGATTCGCCAATTCGCCCGAGCGCAATGCGCAACCGGCACCAAACGCCGATACGCTCGCGTTCGAGGCAGCGCGCTAGGTTTCTGTAGAAGAGCTTGTAGTGCCGGATCTCATCGGCTGCGATATTCCGGCAAATTTCCTTCAGAACTGGCTCATGCACCGCATCGCGCAGTGCCGAGTAATAAGAGCTGGTCCCTACCTCGACCATGCAGCGCGCGATCATCTCACCCGACCGCGAGCCGCGGCGCGAGACCTCGCGGTCGAAATCAACCTGGAAGCCTGCCTGAAACCGCTGAAAAGCGGTGTCGAAATCGAATTCGGGGTCGGCCATCGCCGCCCAGCGCGCCAATGCCTTGCCGTGCTGGATTTCTTCCTCGCCCCAGCGGCACGCGTCCCGCTGAAAATGGGGGTCGTCATGGAAAATTCGGCACAAGTGATGCCCGTAGGCCCCACCATTGTATTCAACCAGGCTCGCGGCCTTCACGATGCGGACGATCTCCGGGTCGATCTTACCGCGATCGAACCGATGCCAAGGGATGTCGTCGAGCGTCCAGTGCCCCATCGCTTATTTACCTGAGAGCTTTTCTTTCAAGAGCTGGTTGACGAGGGCCGGGTTGGCTTTGCCTTGGGTGGCACGCATGACCTGGCCGACAAAGAAGCCGTAGAGTTTGTCACGGCCGGCGTGGTATTCGGCGACCTTCTCGGCCTGCGCGGCGAGGACGGTGTCGATCGCTGCTGCGATCGCGCCCTCGTCGGTCACTTGGCGCAGGCCCTTGGCTTCGATGATGGCGGCCGGATCGGTTCCGGTGGCGACCATCTCTGCGAAGACGTCCTTGCCGAGACGGCCGGAGATTGTCCCGTCGGCGATGAGATCGATCAGCGCGCCGAGCTGCTCGGCCGAGACCGGCGACTCGTCGATCCCGACGCCGAGCCGGTTCAGCGCGCCGAACAGATCCCCCATGACCCAGTTTGCCGCGGCTTTCGGGTCGTGGCCGGCAGCGCGCTCGAAGAATAGCGCAGTCTCCTTCTCGGCGACGAGCACGGAGGCATCGTCCGACGACAGACCGTAAGTGGAGACGAACCGCACCTTCTTCGCGTCGGGCAGTTCGGGAAGCTCCGCGCGCAACCGCTCTACCCACTCTGGATCGAGCACGAGCGGCAACAGGTCGGGGTCGGGGAAATAGCGGTAGTCGTGCGCCTCCTCTTTCGACCTCATCGGCCGGGTGATGCCGCGCGCCGAGTCGAATAGGCGCGTCTGCTGATCGATCACCCCGCCCTCTTCGAGGAGCTCGATCTGGCGCCGCGCCTCGTACTCGATCGCCTGCATGACGAACCGGACCGAATTGAGGTTCTTGATCTCGCAACGGATACCGTAGGGGTGGCCCGGGCGCCGCACCGAGACATTGCAGTCGCAGCGCAGTGAGCCCTCCTCCATATTGCCGTCGCAGGTGCCGAGATAGCGCAGGATCGAGCGCAATTTGCGTAAATAGATTCTCGCCTCCTCAGCGCTGCGCAGATCGGGCTCCGAGACGATCTCCATCAGCGCGACGCCGGCCCGGTTGAGGTCGACATAGGAGAGGGTCGGGTGCTGGTCGTGCAGGCTCTTGCCAGCATCCTGCTCGAGATGCAGGCGGGTGATGCCGATCTCGCGCGTCGTGCCATCCGGCATATCGAGCGCGACCTTGCCGCGCCCGACGACCGGTTGCTGGTATTGCGAAATCTGATAGCCGGCCGGCAGGTCGGGATAGAAGTAGTTCTTGCGCTCGAAAACGCTTTCGAGCTCGATCTTGGCATTGAGGCCGAGCCCGGTCTTGACCGCCTGCTCGACACAGAACCGGTTGATGACGGGCAGCATGCCGGGGAAAGCAGCATCAACCGGCGAGACCTGCGTGTTCGGCTCCGCCCCGAAATCGGTCGCCGCCCCGGAGAACAGCTTGGCCTTCGAGATCACTTGGGCGTGAACCTCAAGGCCGATCACCGTTTCCCACGGCCCGGTGCGGCCCTCGATCATCCGCGGTCTCCTGCGACAAAGCTCGGCACGTGCCGGAATTCGGCAGCGCGCTCCAACACCTCGGCGACGCGCAACACCGTCTCCTCGTCGAAGGCCCGCCCGCTGATCTGCAGCCCGAGCGGCAGCCCCTCTCCCGAGAGCCCGGCTGGGATCGAGATCGCCGGCAATCCGGCCAGATTAGCCGGTACCGTGAAGACATCGTTTAGATACATCGCGACCGGGTCCTCGGTTTTCTCGCCGATCGCGAACGCGGCAGAGGGCGCGGTCGGAGTCAGGATGCAATCGACTTGTTCAAAGGCCTTGGCGAAATCGCGCATAATCAGGGTCCGCACCCGCTGCGCTTTGAGGTAATAGGCGTCGTAGTACCCCGCCGAGAGCACATACGTGCCGATCAGCACCCGACGGCGGACTTCGGCGCCGAACCCGGCGGCGCGGGTCACTTCATACATCTCGTCGAGGGTACCCCTTTCGACCCTGAGGCCGAAGCGCACGCCGTCGTAACGCGCCAGGTTCGAAGAGGCTTCAGCGGGCGCGATGATGTAGTAGGCCGGCAGCGCGTATTTGGTCATTGGCAAGCTTATGTCGACGACCTCCGCCCCGGCTGAGCGCAGCCACTCGGCTCCCTGCCGCCACAAGGTCTCGATCTCCGCCGGCATGCCGTCCACGCGGTATTCTTTGGGGATTCCGACACGCAGCCCACGGATGTCGCCGGTCAGCGCCGCCTCGAAATTGGGCACCGGGACCGGCGCCGACGTCGAATCCTTCGGATCGTGGCCAGCCATCGCTCGCAGCATGATCGCGGCATCGCGAACGGTCCTGACCATCGGCCCGGGGTGGTCGAGCGAAGAGGCATAAGCAACCACACCCCAGCGCGAGCAGCGGCCATAGGTCGGCTTCATGCCGACAATGCCGCAAAAGCTCGCGGGTTGCCGGATCGAGCCGCCGGTATCGGTACCAGTCGCGGCGAGCGCCGCCCGTGCCGCAACCGCTGTGGCGGACCCGCCGGACGAGCCGCCGGGGACCAGTGGGCGATTGTCTCCCTTGGGGCTCCCAATTTGGCGGTGCCATGGGTTCTCGACCGGACCGTACCAGCTTGTCGTGTTCGACGAGCCCATCGCGAATTCGTCGAGATTGGTCTTGCCGAGCATGACCGCGCCGGCCTGCCACAGCTTGCTCGTGACCGTCGATTCGTAGGGCGGGTGAAATCCGTCGAGGATGTGCGAGGCCGCCGTTGTCAGCACGCCCTTCGTGCAATAGAGGTCTTTGACCGCGATTGGAATGCCGTCGAGCGGCAAGCCCTCGCCGCGGGCAAGCCGCGCATCCGTGGCCTTGGCCATCTCCAGCGCCCGCTCGGGCGTCGGCGTGATATAGGCGTTGAGGACCTTGGCCTCTTCGACGGCATCATTATAGGCAAGCGCGAACTCGCGCGCCGAAAAGGACTTGCGGACGAGGCCGTCCCGAGCCTGCGCGAGGGTCAAAGCGAGCAGCGAGCCGTCGCTCACTCGAGTACCTTGGGCACGACAAAGAACCCCTGGGTTGTACGAGCGGCGTTGCCGAGAATATCCTCGCGGCGAGTGCGGTCGGTGACTTCGTCATTGCGCATTGGCAACGAGGTCGCCACGGCGCTCGCCATCGGCGGCACCTCCGATGTGTCGACTTCGTTCAGCTGCTCCATCCAGCTCAGGATTCGCGAGAGTTCCTCAGCCAGAGGCTCGAGCTCAGCTTCGCCAAGCCTGATGCGCGCCAGAGCGGCTATACGCGCCACCGCGGCCTTATCCAGCGGCATGCGTTCGCGCTCTCCCAAATCGTCCGACAGAACCGGCTATCATCGCTCATGATCCTAAGCAATCCCGCAGAGCTGCGCGAGGCGGTGGCCCCCGGCAAGCGGCTGATGGGCCTTGATGTCGGAACCAAGACGATCGGCCTCGCCGTGTCGGACACCCGCCGGGTCATCGCCACCCCGCTCGAGACGATCAGGCGCCGCCGGCTCCGCGAGGATATGGCCCGGCTCTTCGCGCTGATCGACACGCACGCGGTCGGGGGGCTCGTCATCGGCTTGCCGCTGACGCTCGCCGGCAAAGATGGCCCGCGGACCCAATCGGTCCGCCAGTTCGCCAGGAATCTCATCGCGCAACGCGACATTCCAGTTACTTTTTGGGATGAGCGCCTCTCCACCGCCGCGGTTACCCGTGAGATGATCGCCGCCGACCTCACCCGCAAGCGCCGTGGCGAAATCGTCGACCGCGTCGCTGCCGCTTATATCCTGCAAGGCTGCCTCGATTACCTCGGCCGCGGAGGGTGACCCTTGCTCTTTCGGGTGTGAACATCGAGAAAAAGGCCGCCGAGCTTAAACTCGGCGGCCCCCTCGTTCCGACAGTGCTCGGCGTGGAAGCCGGCGCGTCGAATGGCTAACCGGACTAGATTTCCCTACCGATGCCCTCGGGCAGGTGAATCACGTCATCATCGATCAATACTGTCTTCCTGGCGCCGTAGTCCGCGTCCAGGACCACTTTTCCAGCTTTTGTCACCCTGATAGAAGCGGCGTCGTGCTTCGACGTATAGGTCAGGAATTCGCCCTGGGGATGGGGGCCGTCCCAGTCCCCGTCGTCAAGCTCGACGGTATCAAAAGCAACCACACGCACCTTTTCGCTAGCCATCTCCAACCTCCTCCAAGAGCGAGCCCGCAGAGCGTAGGCTCTGCAAGGCCGGTTCACTGCGAGGCTAGAACTACAGAGTCCGCCAGCACTTTTGGCGCCCAACTGGTCGCTCGCCTTGCCTCGCGCAACGAAAAATATTCAAACAGCGCATGGAAAGGTGTGAGGTAGCTCACATCGACCCAAATTTTTAGAAGGGCTGTGTTTTATTAACTTTTGAACTACTCTATTCTTTACGAAGATTAACGGGAGCGAAGCGGCGATCTTCCTGAAACTCGGTATCTGACATACGCGGCACTCGCTCATCGCCGGCGGAAGGAGACAGAAACGCAATAGAGGATGAACGGCCCCTCAGGCCGGCCGGGCTCAATCGACCGCTTTAGCCGCGGCGTACCCGACGCTGATAGTGCCGCCCATTGGGGACTCCGGTATAATAGCAGTTGTATGTGATTTTCTGCGAGTTGGGCATGAGCGAAATGGCAGACCTCGAAGGCATTCGCCGCCAGCTGGCCGCGACGATCCACGCGCACTGGAAGCTGTTTCTCGCGCAGGGCATCCTTATGATGGTGCTCGGCTTTTTGGCCGTGGCCGAACCAAACATCGCTACCGTAGCGGTGGCGATATTTGTCGGATGGCTGTTTTTCATCGGCGGGATTTTTCGGGCCGCGTCGGTCTGGCATTCCCGGCATGCGCCAGGCTTCACGTGGTCGATGCTGACCGCGATCCTGTCAATCGTGCTCGGCCTGATATTGATCCTTCGACCCTTGCCAGGTGTGCTGACCCTGACGATGGTGCTTATCGTCTTCTTCATCGTCGAGGGGATTGCCTCGATTCTCGCCGCGATCCAGCATCGCAATCACCTCCGCAGCTGGGGCTGGGTGCTGTTCAGCGGCATCATTGACCTGTTTCTCGCCTTTCTGATCTGGGACGGCTGGCCGAGCTCTGCCGAATGGGCGATCGGCCTGCTCGTCGGCGTCAACATGCTATTCTTCGGCCTGTCGCTCGTAATGACCGCGCTCGCCGCGCGCCAGATGGGCGATCAGCCGCGCTAGGGCGTTTCGACGCGCGACGGACGCTGGGAATCCTCGTCGGGCGGATAAGCCGGCGCGGTTTTTGCCAGCGAGGTGATGCCGGCGAGGCCGCCGAGGTTCATGCTGTCGACGGCGCTGCTCGGCACGATTATCGTGCTGCCGCGCTCCTTGACGCTCTCATAGAGCATGTTCATGCAGGGCGGCGGGTTGTCGGCGTAGGTCCGTGCCGCTTCGGCAAATTTGTGGGCGATCTCCGCCTCGGCGGCACTCAAAATCACTCGGGCGTGCCGCTCGCGCTCGGTCTGGGCCTCCCGGCTGATCGCATCCTGCAGCGGCGCCGGAATAGTGACGTCGCGGATCTCCACAGACCGTACATGGATGCCCCAATCCGACGTCTTCGCGTCGATTGTCTCACGCAATCGATTGTCGAGTTCCTGACGGTTGGAAAGCAAACTGGCGAGATCGGCAGCGCCGATCATTTCCCGCAATGAGGTCTGTGCAGCCCAAGAAATTGCTTCACCATAATCTGCGACTTCGAGGGCTGCGCGCTTTCAGTGACGATCCAAAAAATGATCGCGTCGACATCCACCGGCACGGTGTCCTTGCTCAGGGTCTGCTCGGCGAGAAACTGGGGGGTTCGGATGCGGGTGTCGATCACCGCGGCGATGCTGTCGACGATTGGGATCATCCAAAACAACCCGGGGCCCCGGACCGCCAGGAACTTTCCGGCTCGCAACACCACCGCCTGCTCCCATTGCCGGACCATTTTGAGCGAGGCGAGGACGATTGCCGCGAGCGCTATCAGAAGCGCTCCCGGTACGAAAAAGGCGAGCGAGCGCAATAGCGAGCGCGCCGATCACGACAAGAACGACAGCAATCGCGAGCGAGATCGGATTGAGGGTCATGATTCGGCCAGTCTATACCGAACTGCTCGTCCCGAGTACCTTGCCCGGCAGACGGCCTCTCCTTATAGTCCGGCGCTCATGCAGGGAGTTGCCCGCAACCGTCCCTTTCCGCACCGCCATCTTCTCGGCATCGAAGGTCTGTCGCCGGAGGACATCAATTATGTCCTCGACCTGGCCGACGGCTATGTCGAGCTCAACAGGCAGGCCGAGAAGAAACGGACGCTGTTGCGCGGCCGTACGATCATCAACTGCTTTTTCGAGAACTCCACCCGCACCCGTACGTCGTTCGAAGTCGCCGGCAAGCGTCTAGGCGGGGACGTCATCAACATGTCGGTCGCGGCAAGCTCGATGCACAAGGGCGAGACTTTGATCGACACCGCGATGACATTAAACGCAATGCATCCCGACGTGCTGATCGTCCGCCATCCCGAATCGGGCGCGGTGCAGCTGCTGTCGGAGAAGCTAGATTGCGCCGTCATCAACGCCGGCGACGGCAGCCACGAGCATCCGACGCAGGCGCTGCTCGACGCTTTAACGATCAGGCGGCGCAAGGGCCGCCTCGGCGGGCTCACTGTGGCGATCTGCGGCGACGTCCTCCACAGCCGCGTCGCGCGTTCGAATATCGCGCTGCTCAACACGATGGGCGCGCACGTGCGCGTCGTTGCGCCGCTGACCCTGCTGCCGGCCGAAATCGAGCGGCTCGGCGTCGAGGTGTTCCACGACATGGCAGCCGGGCTCGCCGATGTCGACATCGTCATGATGCTGCGGCTGCAGAGCGAGCGCATGCACGGTGCGTTTATTCCGACGACGCGCGAATACTTCTATTTCTTCGGGCTCGATTACGACAAGCTGCGGGTGGCCAAACCGGACGCGCTGATCATGCATCCGGGGCCGATGAACCGCGGCGTCGAGATCGGCAGCGAGGTCGCCGACGACATCGACCGTAGCCTGATCCGCCAGCAGGTCGAGATGGGGGTCGCGGTTCGCATGGCCTGTCTCGAGATCCTGATGCGGGATCTCGGCAACGGACCGCCCCTGCCGTGAATCGCTGGCTATTCCGTCGGGCGCGGTTGCTCGACGCGGAGAGAGGGCTCGACGTGGTTGGCGATCTATTGGTCGAAGGCGATCGGATTGCCGCGGTCGGCGGCGATCTGTTCACCATTGCGCGCGAAGCGGAGATCGTGAGCGCCGAGGGGCTGTGCCTTACGCCAGGGCTTGTCGACATGCGTGTGCAATTGCGCGAGCCCGGCGCCGAGCACATGGAATCGATCGAGAGCGCCGGGCAGGCCGCCGCCGCGGGCGGGGTTACGACGATGGTCGCGCTCCCGAATACCGACCCGCCGGTCGACGATGTCTCCGTCGTCGAGTTCCTCGCTCGGCGCGCGCGCGAGGTCAAGCTTGCCAAGATCCACACTTACGCCGCCGCAACTAAGGGGCTCCTGGGCCGCGATTTAACCGAGATGGGTTTGCTTGCCGCGAACGGCGCGCTCGGTTTCACCGACGGAGTACAGGCGGTCTCCGACGCGCTCGTCATGCGGCGTGTCCTCGCCTATGCCCGCACCTTCGATCTGCTGGTGATCCAGCATCCGGAGGAGCAGAGCCTTGCGGGAGCCGGTGAGGTGAGCGAAGGGGAGACCGCGACCCGACTCGGCCTGCCCGGCATCGCGCCTGCGGCCGAAGTTATCATGATCGAGCGCGATCTGCGGCTCGTCGAGATCACCGGTGCCCGCTATCACGTCGTCCATGTCTCGACCGCTGCGGGGATCGAGGCGATTCGCCGCGCCAAGGCGCAGGGGCTGCCGGTCACTTGTGATACGGCGCCCCCCTATTTCACGCTGAATGAGACAGCGATCGGCGATTATCGGACCTTCGCCAAGCTTTCCCCACCGCTGCGCAGCGAGTGGGACCGGCGGGGGGTCGTCGAGGGGTTGCGCGACGGCACGATCGATGTGATCGCTAGCGATCACGCGCCGTGGGACCAGGATTCCAAGCGCCTGCCGTTCAGCTCGGCGGCCTACGGCATCGTCGGGCTCGAGACGCTATTGCCGCTCTCCCTCGAACTCTACCACAATGGTCATTTGGGGCTGCTTGAAGTCATCCAGCGCCTGACCTGGAACCCGGCGCGGATACTCGGTTTACCGGTAGGCCGTCTGGCGCCGGGGGCGCCTGCCGATTTGCTGCTCTTTGATCTCGACGTGTCCTGGCGGATCTCCACCGACGATTTCCGCTCGAAATCGAAGAACGCCCCCTTCGATGGACGCCCGGTTCAGGGCCGCGTGCGTCGCACGATCGTCGACGGCCGCACCATCTTCCAGGGCGAGGGCTGAGTGACGCTCGCTGCCATCGGCGTTCTCGGCTATTTGCTCGGCTCGATCCCCTTTGGTTTGCTGCTGACTCGGTTCGCTGGCCGCGGCGATATCCGGCGGATCGGGTCGGGCAATATCGGTGCCACCAACGTCTTACGCACCGGCAGCAAGACGCTTGCGGCGCTGACGGTGCTGCTCGACGTAGCGAAAGGGATGGCCGCGGTCATGATCGCGCGGCAGTGGGACCCCGAAGCCGGACTGGTCGCGGCCGGCTGCGCAGTCCTTGGCCATATGTTTCCGGTCTGGCTCGGCTTTCGCGGCGGCAAGGGTGTCGCGACCGCGCTCGGCGTCTTGTTCCCCCTCGCTTGGCCGGTGGCGCTCGTCGCGGCACTGCTGTGGGTCGCCGCTGCTTTCGTCTTCCATTATTCGTCACTGGCAGCGCTAGTCGGCGCGGCGGCCGGCGCCATGCTTGCACCGTTTGTGGCCGACGGGAGGACGGCGCTGGTGATCGCCGGTATCGCCCTATTAATCATCCTGCGGCACCATGCCAACATCCGACGCCTGATTGCAGGCACGGAGAGCCGGATATCGCTCAAAAAGAGCTGAGGCAGGCCCTGGCTGCACGCGAACTCGACCCGCAAGAGCGTCTCGACTGGTTGCGGTTGTGCCGCACCGAGACAATCGGCCCGATCACCTTCTACGCGATGTTGCGCCGGTTCGGCTCGGCGCGGGCAGCCCTCGACATGGTGCCGCGGCTCGCTCGCCGCGGTGAGCGCTCGCAAACCGTGACCCCGGTGACTCGGGCCGCGGCCGAGGTCGAACTGGCTGCGCTCAACCGCGCTGGGGCGCGGATGATCTGCTGGGGCGAGCCGCTGTATCCGAGCGCTCTTGCGGCGATCGAGGATGCGCCGCCGTTTCTGACCGTGCTCGGGCGGGCCGAGTTGTTGAGCCGGCCGATCGTGGCGATCGTCGGAGCCCGCAACGCCTCGGCCATCGGCCGGCGCATCAGCCGCGAACTCGCTGCTTCGCTCGGTGAGGCCGGAATTGTCGTCGTCTCTGGCTTGGCGCGCGGGATCGATGCCGCCGCGCATCTGGGTGCCCTCGAGACCGGCAGCGTGGCAGTTGTCGCCGGCGGTGTCGATGTCGTCTATCCAGAAGAGAATCGTGGGCTCCATGAGGCGCTGGCGCGTCAGGGAGCGATCCTCGTAGAACTGCCACTCGGAACCGAGCCCCAGGCAAGGCATTTCCCGCGCCGCAACCGGACATTTCGGGGATGGCGCTCGGGGTGGTCGTCGTCGAGGCCGCGGCTCGCTCGGGCTCGCTGATCACTGCGCGATGCGCGCTCGACCAGGGCCGCGATGTCTTCGCCGTACCGGGTTCGCCACTCGATCCCCGGTGTCGGGGATGCAACGATTTGCTGCGCCGCGGTGCGATCCTGACCGAGAATGCCGAGGATGTGCTGTCGCAATTGGCGGCACAGGTGCGCAATGCGCCGCCACCCCCAGCTCGGCTGGCGTCGATCCCCACCACGACAGATTGGCCTCGCGCCGAGCCCACCCATCCGATCGCAGACGATAACGGGCTCGACATGGTCCTGGAAAGATTGGGTCCGACCCCGGTCGCGGTTGACGAACTGGTGCGGCAATGCCACTTGTCAGCCGCCGCAGTGGCCACCCTCCTTCTCGAGCTGGAACTGGCCGGCAGGGTGGAACGGCATCCCGGTAATCTGGTGTCCTTGCGTTAGACCGGCTGCATCACAGTGACCCGGTCGTTCCTTGTGGGTGGCCCCGCGTTTTTAGTACGGGATCCATGAAAGTCGTTGTCGTCGAATCGCCCGCCAAGGCGAGAACCATCAACCGCTATCTGGGCAGCGACTATACGGTCGTAGCCAGTTACGGACACGTCCGGGATCTTCCGGCCAAAGATGGGTCGGTGTTGCCGGATGCGGATTTTGCCATGTCGTGGGAAGTCGACGGCAAATCCGAAAAGCATATGAAAGCCATCGTTCAGGCGGTGCGTAATGCCGACGGCCTTTTCCTTGCCACCGACCCCGATCGTGAAGGCGAAGCGATCTCCTGGCATGTACGCGAGGTGCTCGACTCGCGCCGGGTCCTCAAGCATCTCGACGTCAAGCGGGTTGTCTTCAACGAAGTGACACGAAGCGCGGTGCTCGACGCGTTCAGCCGGCCCCGCGAGATCGATCGCGAACTCGTCGAAGCCTATCTTGCGCGCCGTGCCCTCGATTATCTCGTTGGCTTTACCTTGTCGCCGGTATTGTGGCGCAAGCTGCCAGGAAGCCGTTCGGCGGGCCGTGTCCAGTCGGTCGCGCTGCGCCTGATCTGCGAGCGCGAAGCCGAGATCGAGGCCTTCAAGCCGCGCGAATACTGGACGATCGAGGTCGAGTTCAAGACCGAAGCCGGCCAGACCTTCACCGCCCGGCTCACTCACCTCGACGGCAAACGTCTCGACCGCTTCGATCTTGATACCGAGGCCAAAGCGCGGGCGGCAGCCAACGCAATTCTGCGGGCGTTTGGTTTTGCCGTAGCCGAAATCGATAGCCGCCAAGTCCGCCGCAACCCATTCCCGCCTTTCACGACCTCGACTTTGCAGCAAGAAGCATCCCGCAAGCTCGGGCTGTCGGCCAGCCGCACGATGCAGATCGCGCAGCGGCTGTACGAGGGGGTCGACCTTGCCGGCGAGACTGTCGGGTTGATCACCTATATGCGAACGGACGGTGTCGCTATCTCAGGCGAGGCGATAGCGGCCGCTCGGCATCTCATCGGCGGCGAGTTCGGGCCACGCTACGTGCAGGATGCGCCGCGGGTCTACCGCAGTCCTGCCAAGAACGCCCAGGAGGCCCATGAAGCGATCCGTCCTACTGACCTCAACCGGAAGCCCACGGATGTCGTCAGATATCTAGACCAGGATCAGCGACGGCTCTACGAGCTGATCTGGAAACGGACCATCGCGAGCCAAATGGCCTCGGCGCTGCTCGAGCAAGTCGCTGTCGATATAGCCGACGCCACCGCGCGCCTTCGGCTGCGCGCGAACGGCTCCGTCATCCTCTTCGACGGGTTTCTCGCGCTCTACCAGGAGGATCGCGACGACACCATCAGCGATGAAGAGGGCGAGGGCACGCGCCTGCCGGCGATGCGAAAGGCCGAGCGTCTCACCCGCGGCGAGGTGGCGCCGAGCCAACATTTCACACAGCCGCCGCCGCGCTATACCGAGGCGAGCCTCGTAAAAAAGCTCGAAGAATTAGGCATTGGCCGTCCTTCGACTTACGCCACGATCCTCCAGGTGCTCCAGGATCGTGCCTACGTTCGTCTCGAAAAGCGCCGGTTTGTGCCGGAGGATCGCGGCCGGCTTGTCACCGCCTTTCTGACCAGCTTCTTCGAACGCTATGTCGAGTACAATTTCACCGCTGATCTCGAAAACCAGCTCGACGACATCTCCGGCGGCCGGATCAATTGGAAAGAGGTTCTGCGTAACTTCTGGCGGGATTTTTCGGGCGCGGTCGACGGCACAAAGGAGCTGACGATCAGCCAGGTCTTGGCCGCCTTGGACGCGGAACTCGGGCCGCATTTCTTCGCGAATGACGGCACCGGACGCGATCCCCGCCTCTGCCCGGGTTGCAGTGCCGGGAGGCTCAGCCTGAAGCTCGGTAAGTTCGGCGCCTTCATCGGCTGCTCCAACTACCCGGTTTGCCGCTATACCCGGTCGCTGATAGTCGAAGGCGAAGCCGAGTCTTCCATCCAGGAGACAGCGCTTGGGCCCGAGCCGGCGACCGCTCTTCCGGTCACGCTGAAGAAAGGCCCATACGGGCACTATGTGCAGCTCGGCGAGGGCGACGGCGACGCCAAGCCCAAGAGGGTAGCCCTGCCGCGCTCGATCAGCCCGGTCGATGTCGACCTCGAGACCGCCTTGCGCCTACTCTCGCTGCCGCGCGAGCTAGGCCGACACCCGGAGACCGGAGAGCCCATCATCGCCGGGATCGGCCGCTTCGGGCCCTACATCAAGCATGGCAACACGTTCAAATCGCTCGGCATCGATGACGACGTGCTGACGATTGGACTGAATCGCGCGATCGTCTTGCTCGCCGAAGCTTCGCCCGAGCGGCGGCGCGGGCCGCAGCTGCTGCGCGAGCTCGGAGCTCATCCGAAGGGCGGCAGCGTGGGTCTCTATCGAGGCCGCTACGGCCCCTATGTCAGCCATGACGGGGTGATCGCTTCGCTGCCGCGCAATGGCGACCCCACCACCTTTTCGCTCGAACAGGCATTGCCGCTGCTCGCCGCACAGCGCGACAAGCGGAAAGGGCGGCGCAAGACGGGAAAGACTGCCTCGACAAAGGCGGCGCCCGCAAAGGCTGAGAGTAGGAGCAAGCATGTCGCGTCCGTCGCCGCGAAAAGAACGAGAGGCGGCAAAAAGGCCGGCACCCCGCGAGCTACGAAAAAGGCTCCGGCGAAACCGAGTGCGCAGCCTGGTCGTCAGTGAGATCTTCCACGAAGAAAGCGGAGCTCCCCTCGCTGGATCAGCTGGTCGCCTACATTCACGGGAACCCCGCCCCGGTCGGCGTGCGCGAAATCGCTCGTGCATTCGGCGTGAGGCCGGCGGATCGGCCGAAACTGCGCGCCCTGATGCGTGATGGCGAGCGCTCGGGAATGGTCGGCCGAGCCGGCAACCGACGCCTTGCGGCCGCTCCGCCGCTCCCCGAAGTGACTGTCGTCGAGGGCTTCGGCCGCGATGAGGACGGTGTCGCGCTTGCGCGGCCGGTGGCTTGGCCGGGTCCAGGTCCGGCTCCGTTGTTGCGTCTCGCCGAGAGCGGTGCGCTCGGAACTTTGATGATTGGCGAACGCGCCACCGCCCGGCTCGTTGCGCTCGAAACCGGTGATGTAGAAGCCCAGATTATCCGGCGGCTCCAGCCCGCGGCCAAGCGGATCATCGGCACTTTTCGCAATACGCGTGAAGGCGGCCGGATCGAGCCGGCTGACCGGCGCGACCGCACCGAGTACCGGGTAGCCATAAGTGATGCAGCCGACGCCACGGACGACGAATTGGTTGTCGCAGAGCGGATCTCGGCGGCAAGGCTCGGGGCGCCTCGAGCCCGGGTTGTCGAACGTCTCGGGCCGGTCTCGGACCCGGGAGCGGTAAGCCTCTTCGCGATCGCGACTTACGA
>Ga0310913_10000098_pt1 | contig 33284 bp, 27 predicted proteins | sample GREbulkMGOX082_FD_203447 | JGI IMG/M metagenome (GOLD analysis project Ga0310913, IMG submission 203447) | Lab enrichment of tropical soil microbial communities from Luquillo Experimental Forest, Puerto Rico - GRE.bulkMG.OX082 | ecosystem: Environmental > Terrestrial > Soil > Tropical forest >...
CGCAAGTGCCGCAAGCAGGTCCTCGTAGCCCTTCTTGGCAACCAATCTCCCGACCGAGAGCAGGACTACTGGATGTTCAGGATCGCCGCCGTTGCTCCCACTCGATCGCGGCGGCGGCGTCGGAAATCGCTCAAGGTCGAGCCCATGATAACAAAGTGCTACTTTATTGCGACGCGGTGCCAGGCTGGCGAGGTGGCTCCGCCCAGCTTCCGTACAGGTCACTACCCAATCGGCCTCCGCAAGTTTGGCACGCTTCTCCCACGCGGGAACCGTCCAGATATCTTTGGCGTGCGCCGAAACTGTCCAGCTAAGGCCCATGATCAGCGCGGCATAGCGAGCGACCGAGGCTGGCGTATGGAGGAAATGCGCGTGAAGGTGGTTCACGTTCTCGGGCAGCTCCGCCGCCAAGACTAGCGCTTGGCCGAAACGACGAATGCGGTTGGTTGTTGGGTCGCGTTGTAGATCGGCAAACCAAGCACCCTGTGCCGCGCGATATCCGGAGCGTCGGCGCGAACGCAACCATGCTCGCCAGACACGGCGTGGCTCCTGGTATAGATACTCCGGAAGGTAAAGCAGCGCGGAACGGATCAGCCGGTGGACCGGATGCGTGGTGCGATCGGTCGGATGGCGCAGTGAGACGATCAGGATTTCGAACCCGCGTCGTTCGAGAGCCAGGATCTCTTGAGCTATAAAGGTCTCAGATAGTCGCGGATAGCCCTTCAGAACAAAAGCGACACAATTGGTCGCTCCGGATAATGTCGGTACTATGCTCACGCCTCCAGACGCTCACGTGCCGCAAAGCAGCCGGCCCGACCTTCATCGAGCCATTTTCGCACTAGCCGTTTAACATTCAGCATTCCGTCGAGCAAGCCGGGGATAACGGCGGTCGAAGGCGGGGCCTGTCCAGTCAAACGGCGGAGTGCCCCAGCCATTACTCTTGGGTCGCGGCCCTCTCGCTCGGATAGCATCGTCAGAAGGCCGAGTTCGGCCGCACGCTGGGCCCTGATGAACTGCTCCAGACGTGGCGCTGTTCTCGGGATAATCAGTGCTGGCTTGTCAAAAGAGAGAATCTCGCAGAACGTGTTGTAGCCACCCATGGCGACTACCCCGGCGGCGCGAGCCATTAGGCACTCGAGCCTTGCGTTGAAAGTGATGGCGCGGACGTTCGGTAGTCGTGAAGCACGGTCTGCGAACTGCGCCCGTTGCTCAGGAAGCATGAAGGGACCAAAAACGAGCAAGGCGGGGAGCGGGAGGGCACGATCGTACTCATATGCTGAAAGAACCAAATGGATCAACCCTTCGCCATCTCCTCCGCCACCGGGTGTTACCAGCACAAATTGACCGTCGAGAATTCCCTGAAGCTCTGGTGTAACTTGAGGTTGGGCTGCGCTCCGCTGAAGATACCCAGTATAGATTATGCGATCGCGCACGCTCTTCGGCACCGATAGGCCGCCCAGCGGGTCGCAAATTTGTGGTAAGCCGTACACCCAAATCTGGTCGTAGAACTCCGCTAGAGCCGGGACAGCCTGCTTCCGTTCCCACTCGCTCTCTAACGCCTCGGGATCGTCCATCACGTCACGAAGTCCCAGGATTAAGGCCGTCCCGCGGCGTTGCAGAAGATCGAGCGTATCGCGTACCTCGCCGCGCAATCCCAACGGCTCTTTATCGACGATCAATAGGTCGGGGTCGAAAATATCCGCAGTGTGGCGAATGATCGAAGAGCGCATGGCCAGGGTCTCTTCGATATCGATATGCAGATTTAGCGAAACATATTCGCCGTTGCGCAGCTTGATGACACCGGGTACTCGCACAAAATCGACGCGGGAGCGAAAATCGAAACTGCCGATGATTGGCGACCCGGATAGAATCAACACCGAAACTGCGGGATCGGAATCGACCAACGAGTGGGCGATGGCTCGGCACCGGCGCAGATGCCCTAGCCCGAAGCTGTCATGGCTGTAGATGAGCACCCGCTTATGGTGACGCCGAACGGCCACGCGGACCCTCTCGTCGAACCGGCGAGGAGACTATTGCATACCCGAACCCGCGGCGAAATGATCTTTTCATGAAGGCGATCGCCATGAGAGGAGTGGCAGCGCTGGTTAACACGACCGAGAGCGCGCTTCGGCCCGCACGGGATTGGCTCGGGTTTCTCCCATGGCGGCAGAAAGAAGCGGCTTCGGCGTCCCAACAAAAGCCGCCGGAAAAGGAAGCCGGGGATCCGAGCGCGCCGGAGCCAACGATTTATGGCTTCATCCTGCGGCACAGCTTGGCGTCGCAGATTTTGCTTCTTCTATTTACCCTGGTCTCTTTCCCCTTTCTTTACTACTCGCTCGTGCTTCCGAAAACGATCATGGACGGGGCGATCAAAAGCGGCAAACATTTTCCACAGCACATTCTCGGCTTCGAATTTGACCAGCTCGCCTATCTGATGCTGCTGTGCGCTGCGTTCTTAGCTCTCGTCTTCATAAACGGGGCTTTCAAATATTACATAAATACATTCAAAGGACGCCTCGGTGAACGGATGCTGCGGCGGTTTCGCTATCAGTTGTATCAGCGGATGTTGCTGTTTCCGCTGTCCTATTTTCAGAAAAACTCCTCGGCCCAGATCATCCCGATGATCACGGCGGAGTGCGACTCGCTGGGCGGGTTCGTCGGCGAGGCCCTCAATACCCCGGTCTTCCAGGGGGGGCAGCTGCTGACGAACATCTTTTTCATGTTCATGCAGGACCCAATTTTGGGCTTGGCTGCGGTGGCGCTTTACCCGGTGCAGGGCTATGTGATCCCGAAACTCCAGCTGAAGGTAAACCAACTGAACAGACGCCGGGTGCGCACCGTCCGGCAGGTCGCCGACCGCGTCCAAGAGTCGGCGACCGGAATTGCCGACATCCTCGCCAACGACATGGTCAAGCTGCAATTGACCGGCTTTGCTCACCTGTTGGGTACAATCTACGACATCCGCTTCGAGGTCTTTCAACGCAAATTTTTTGTCAAATTCCTCAACAACTTTTTGGGACAACTAACGCCCTTCTTTTTCCTTTCGATTGGTGGCTACCTGGTCATCCGCGACGAGCTTTCTGTGGGCGCGCTCGCCGCGGTGCTGTGGGCCCAAAAGGACCTAGCCTCGCCATGGAAGGAGCTGCTCGATTTTTATCAGTTGTTCCAGGATTCCAAGATCAAATACGAGCAGATCGTCGAACAATTCCAGCCCGCCGGCATGATGGACGTGCGGCTACAGCTCGAGGAGCCGGAACGGATGCCAGGGCTGACCGGCGAGGTCGGGGTCACTAATTTGTCGCTCGCCGAGGACGGCGGCAGTCGCGTCCTCGACGTCATCAGTTTTAGCGTTCCGCTCGACGCGCATGTTGCGATCATCGGACAAGGCGGCAGCGGCAAGAACGAGCTTGCCCTGCTGCTCGCTCGCCTGAACCGGCCGACGAGCGGCCGGATCACGATCGGTGGCATCGACCTCGCGACCCTTCCGACCGCGGTGACCGGCCGCCGGATCGGCTATGTCGGCGCAAGTCCCTATCTGTTTGCTGGCACCTTACGCGACAATCTTCTGCTCGGCCTGCGCCACCACCCGATCCGACCGGCCGAATACGAACCAGCGGCCGCAAAACGCCGCTCGGCCCAGATCTTCGAGGCACAACGGTCCGGCAACATCGACCTAGACCTTCATGCCGACTGGCTCGATTACGAAAGTGCCGGGGTCGCCGATAGTGAGGGCCTATCGACACGCATTACCGAGGTCTTGGCCCGTCTCGACTTCGAGGAGGCCGTTTACACTCTGGGGCTGCGCTGGCAGCTCGATCCGGAGACCTACCCCGAGGCGGCCGCCCGGCTTCTCCAAGCGCGCAAGGCACTCGCCCAGCGGCTCCGCGAGGACGGCATCACCCATCTCGTCGAGACCTACGATGTCGAACGCTTCAACTTCAACGCCTCAGTGGCCGAAAACTTGCTGTTCGGCACGCCCATCGGTCCCACCTTCGAATTCGAGGCGCTCGCCGACAACACCTACGTACAGCATGTTCTCACCAAAATCGGGCTTATCGAGGACCTCGTTGACGCGGGTAGGCAGGTGGCCGAAACTATGATCGAGCTGTTCGCTGATCTGCCGCCCGATCACGAGTTCTTCGAGCAATTCAGCTTCATCAGCGCGGACGATCTCCCCGAATTCAAGGCCATCCTCGGCCGCATCGGCACGGGTGGCACGGCCGCACTCACCAAAGGGGATCGCGCTAAGCTGTTGTCGCTACCGTTTAAGCTGGTCCCGGCGCGGCACCGGCTCGATGTCCTCGATGAGACGATGCAGCAACGCCTGCTCGAGTCGCGTAAGGTGTTTCGCGCCGATCTTCCGGCAGACATGCGGCCGCAGATCGAGTTCTTCGATGCCGAGCGTTATAACGCGGCCGCTTCGGTGCAGGACAACATTCTGTTCGGCAAGATCGCCTATGGCGAGGCCGATGCACCGGTCCGTGTCCCTTCGGTGCTCGCCGACGTGGTCGACGCGCTATCACTCCGCCAAACCGTCATCGATGTCGGGCTCGACTACAACGTCGGCACCGGCGGATCGCGCCTGTCGTTTGCCGAGCGACAAAAGGCGGGGATCGCCCGTGCGGTGCTCAAGCGTCCCGACCTTCTGATCCTTAACGAGGCGACCTCGGCGCTCGACGGCCAGGCTCAGTCGCGGGTAACCGCCGGATTGAAAGAGGAGTTCGCTGGCCGCGGCATCATTTGGGTGCTGCACCGGGCGAGCGTCGCTCGAAACTTCGACCGCGTCCTTGTCCTCAGCAGCGGGAAGTTACAAGAACAGGGCACTCCGTCTGAACTCGACAACAACGAGTCACTGATGTCCATGCTCATCGCAGCCGAATAGAGCTCAAGGGCAGAGAGAGAATACGAATGGTGGGAGGGATCCGATGAGCTTGAAGGAAGAATTCGAACTGCTCCGGCGAGTGCCGATCTTCGCCGAAATTGAGCCTGCCAAACTGAAGCTGCTAGCCTTTATGAGCGAGCGGGTTGGCTTCGACCCTGGGAAGCCGTTGATGCGGCAAGGCGATCCGGCTGACGCTGCCTATCTGGTCATCGACGGCCACGCCGAGGTGGTACTCGAAACCCCCGGCGGACCGGTGGTCGTAGCGACAGTCGGCGCCAACGAGACCGTCGGGGAGATGGGGATATTGGGCGACGTGCCGCGCAACGCGACGGTCCGTGCCAAAGACCGAGTCATCGTTTTGCGCATCTCCAAGGAGCCGTTTATGCGCATGGTGCGCGAATTCCCGAACATGGCGGTCTCGATCATGCGGGAATTGGCACAGCGGCTCGATGCGACGAACCATCAGCTGAGCGAAGCGCTTGCCGAAGTCAAGCGATTGCGCGATCAAGCCGGCATCGCCGCCTGATCGGTTGTGAGCCGCCTCGACAGTTTTATACGGCGGCTGGAGGCGCAACGCGCCTGCCTCGATCTAGCGGCCGACCTCGTTCGGCAATTGGACGGGGACGTGCTCGAGCTTGGGCTCGGCAACGGCCGGACCTACGACCATCTGCGCCAACTCGTTCCGGATCGGAAAATATACGTCTGCGATCGCCGCGTCGCGGCACATCCGAATTGCATCCCGCCCGACGAGTTCCTCCTCCTTGGCGACATGCGCGACACTCTGCTGACTGCCCGTGAACTCCTCGAAAGACGGGTAGCACTCGCCCATCTCGACCCTGCGACTGGAGACGGCGCGGCGAGCTGGGCACTCGCCGCGGACCTTGCGCCACTGATCACGCCGCTGCTGCGTCCCGGCGGGATTCTGGTCAGCGAGCCGGCCGTCGTCTGTGATGGACTGACCCGCCTGCCGCTGCCCGCTAGCGTCGCTCCGGGCCGTTACAACCTCTACCGATATGTCAGTTGCCAATCGTTAGCATAACTGGGACATGGTCGGAGGCCTTATCCCAACCCCGGCTATCTCGGTAAACGCGAGCCTCAGAGAGCGCGCCGACAAGCGCCTGGGTTACCCAGATGTGATCGAGCCGGCGACCGCGGTTCGACGCCGCCCAGTCGCGCGCGCGATAACTCCACCAAGTGTAAAGGCGCTCGTTCTGTGGCACGAAATGCCTGACTGCGTCGACGAACCCGCCCGCTCGCTGCAGGAGCCCGAGGCGTTCGACCTCAACCGGAGTGTGGCTGACGACTGTCAGGAGCTGTTTGTGCGACCAGACGTCGGTCTCCAGCGGGGCAATGTTTAGATCGCCCGTCGCGATCATCGGCCGGCCATTCTGCCGTTCCGCCGCGAACCATACCGTCACCTCGTCGAGGAACCTTAGCTTATGGGCGAATTTCGGGTTGCTCTTCGGGTCCGGCAGGTCGCCACCGGCCGGCACGTAGATGTTATGAAGCTCAATCCCGCCGGGCAGCTCGACCATAGCATGGCGGCAATCGGTACGGGCGCACCAGGCGCGGGTCTGAGGGGATCGGAATGGGATCCGCGAAAGAATGGCGACACCGTTGTAGCCTTTCATTCCGTGGACTAGCATCTGGCGGTAGCCAAGCGTCTCGAATACTTCGCGAGGGAAGAGATCGTCCGGCGTCTTGGTCTCCTGCAGACACAAGATTTCTGGGGCCCATTCCATGACCAGCCGGCGAACATTGGCGATCCTTAGTCGGACCGAGTTGATGTTCCAAGTGATGAGGCGCAATGCCATCGCTGATCCAACGTGTTCGACGGAGATAGATGAACCATGGGACGGCGGCTAAGGCAACTGGCGCGCCGCGACCTGCGGGCAAAACATCGGCGCCCGGTCGGGGGGGAGACCGGGCGCCTGCATGTCAGAAGCGTTTGGGGAACCGAGCCCACAGGGGAGAAGGGCCCGTTCGTAGGAGAGCTTGGTGTTCCTCTCCGCTTCTGGGGATGATAAGTGGGGGTGGTAGTTGGGAAACATAGCGGCGATTTCTGCATGCCGGAAGTAGCAAAAATGCATGCTACGCTCGGGAACTAGCTCTGATTCCCTCGTGCCGATCTAAAAATAGACAGGATCCCGCGGTGGCCGGACCACATGCCTCCGCAAAGGCAGAGAATAAAGCGCTCGAGAACGGGTTACCCAGGGCCTTGTACTCGGGGTGCCATTGCACTCCTACAACGAATCGCGCTTCCGGTAAGCTCACGGTTTCGATCTGTCCGTCGGGGGCTACTGCCTCGACGCGAAGTCTTGGGGCGGGACAATCGACACCTTGGGTGTGCAGCGAGTTGACCATCACCTCGGTGGCACCAGCAAGAGACGTCAGGAGTCCGCCCGCGCCGCGGTCAAGTTAACGCTGTGGGCTGGACCATCCGGGCCGTCCGGAGAATCCCTACGCGAGCGATGATTGAATCGGCCGGGAATCTCGTGAACCCTTTGGTGTAAGGTACCGCCAAGCGCGACGTTCAGCTCCTGGACGCCGCGACAAATCGCCAAGATCGGTAGGTCGCGCCGGATTGCTTCGCGAATTAGCGGCAGGGTGGTCGCGTCGCGCTCCGGATCGTGCAGGATTTCAGGGTGGCTCGGCTCGGCGCCATAGTGGCTGGGATGGACATTCGACGGGCTGCCGCTGCCGGTCAGCAACAATCCGTCGAGGCGGTCTAGCAGCACGCAGACGTAGACCCTCGACCCGATTGCCGGGATCAATAGCGGCAAGCATCCCGCTGCATCGATCAGTGCACGCGGACCCCGTGGAAAACTCCCTCTTTCACGGCACGAAGACACGTGGGGACGCCGACGACCGGCATATTATCGAAAGGCATCCACACAGCTCAGGGTTGATATTGTCGGCGGCCGGAGGCAAACGGGTCGTGATACACGAACAACTCTGGGTCTAGTGCCACCCCAAACTGTGAGTCAAAGATCGAGACCGTCGTTGTCTTCCGCTGTTGATCAACGATCGTCCACTGACGCAACGCTAGCGGCTGACTCGTAAAGACCATAGTCAGACTGCCGCTCTTCCGCTCTGTCGGCTCTGTGACAGTAATTGCCAATGAATTCGTGCCTCGTTCGAAACGGTTAATGACAAGATCGTCAAAAGTAATCGGGTCGCGCAACAGAAACCAGGCCGGCGTCGATTTCAACCCGACCTTTGACATCTCGGCGAGCTGTTTATCGACATAATATACATAGAACCGATCGGCGATCAGCAGGATCGGCGAAGGTGGATCGTATTCGAACCGCATCCGGCCGGGTCGAGCCATCCATAAGCTTCCAGTAGCTGTACCGCCGCTAGAAGAGGCTTGTCGGAACCGGGCGGTCATCGAATGTATGCCATTCAGATAGGCGGTGATACGCCGCAAGTCGTCCATGTCCATTGGGGTCAGCGTCGCTGGCGGCGGCGGAACGGCTGCGTTTGTGAGGGCGGTCTGCAGTATGGGCAGCACCGACAACAGACACGCAACAAGAACACGACGTCTAAGACAACATCGCGGTACTAAAGTCGACCTTCTGTCCCGGCTAAGGAGACTATTCACGATTTCGACCAGTTACGTTTCATTGGAATTGCGCAAACTCCGTCATAAGGAGACCAAACCCCACGGTCGAGTGTGATCAATCGCGGCCACGAGCCAAGACCTCGCGTTTCCCTACGTGATTAGCAGTGCTGACGATTCCCTCAGCTTCCATCCGCTCGATAATACGGGCCGCGCGATTGTACCCGATTTGCAGTTGGCGCTGCACGAAGCTGGTCGAGGCTTTGCGCTCTCGGCATACTACAGCAACAGCTTGTCCATAGAGCACGTCGCCAACACCACGGTCGTCCTCGTCTCCCTGCAGTTCGAGCGGGCCGCCATCATCCTCGGTGATTTCGTCGATGTAATCGGGCTCTCCGCGCGTCTTGAGAAACGACACGATACGCTCGACCTCCTCGTCCGAGATAAATGGGCCGTGGACGCGCGTGATGCGCCCACCCCCCACCATGTAGAGCATGTCGCCGCGGCCCAAGAGCTGCTCGGCACCTCCTTCTCCGAGAATCGTGCGGCTGTCGATCTTTGATGTCACCTGAAAGCTGATTCTGGTGGGAAAATTCGCTTTGATGGTGCCCGTGATAACGTCGACCGACGGGCGCTGAGTGGCCATGATAATGTGGATACCGGCAGCGCGCGCCATTTGCGCTAGCCGTTGGATCGCGGCTTCGATCTCCTTGCCAGCGACCAGCATCAGATCCGCCATCTCGTCCACAACGACGACGATCAGCGGCAGCTCGCTAGTGTCGAAGGGCTGTGACTCAAAGATCGGCTGACCAGTTTCAGGATCGAAGCCCGTTTGCACTTTGCTAATTAGGCTCTCGCCCTTACGCTGCGCTTCAGTGAGCCGGCCGTTAAAGCCCTCGATGTTACGCACCCCAAGCTTTGACATCTTGCGATAGCGGTTTTCCATCTCTCGCACCGTCCATTTGAGCGCCATAACGGCTTTGCGAGGATCGGTGACCACCGGGGCAAGGAGATGCGGGATCCCATCATAGACTGAAAGTTCGAGCATCTTCGGATCGACCATGATGAACTTGCAACGGTTGGGTGGCATCCGGTACAGGATGGACAAGATCATCGTGTTGATGCCGACTGACTTTCCTGACCCTGTGGTGCCCGCGATCAACAAATGCGGCATCTTCGCCAAGTCAGCGAGGACTGGCTCGCCGGAAATATCCTTTCCCAATATCAAAGCGAGACGTCCAGGATGCTTGTCATAGATTGGGGAGGCAAGAAGTTCGCGTAGAAAGACAGTCTCGGCTCTGCGATTCGGCAACTCGATGCCGATCACGTTGCGTCCGGGCACAACAGCAACGCGCACCGAGATAGCGCTCATCGAGCGCGCGATGTCGTCGGCGAGTCCAATGATCCTCGATGCCTTGATCCCCGGAGCTGGCTCGAGTTCGTAAAGTGTCACAACGGGGCCAGGACGAACTTGTACGATTTGACCGCGGACGCCGAAATCCTCGAGCACCGTCTCGAGAAGGCGAGCGTTTTTTCCCAGCGCTTCCTCGTCGATCTCCTCGGTCTTGATTACCTGCGGTCTTGCCAAAAGTTCGAGGGAGGGCAGCGACGGTTGCTCGCTTGGTTCGAGATCGAGTGTCGGCTGGAGCGCCTGATCGGCACGCTTTCCGGATGCGAGCGGCTTTGCTCTGGGCGCGATGAAGCGGATGAGCCCGCCGCGGTCGCGCCCCGCGCCAGCAGTACCCAATGGGCTATGATCGAGGCGTGGCTCGCTCCGCTCCGGCCGGACGGCCATAACAGCTGGCTGAACTGACCCAGACCGGCCGGAGACGCTCGGATTTGTCTGGGGGCGGCGTCCATCCCGCCAATAGCGGAACAGTCGATCGGCGACCCCCACTGCGGCGATCGTACCGCGACCGGAAAAAGCGCCGATGCGAGACATATTGCGGCCTGCTCCTTCACCGATGTCGCACCAGTCCCGTAAAGAGAGCCCCATGATAAATAGCAACAGCGGGCCGACGATGCCGGCCGCCGCCACCGAGATTGGCAACGCTGCGGAGCTTAAGGAAACACGCACCAGCAGACCTTGCAGACTCCATCCGATCGCGCCGCCGAGTTTCGCCTCCGTCGAGAGGGTACCCAGATCAAGAACCGACAGCGCGAATGCTCCCAACACGAGAACAACCGGAAGCAGCGCCACTTTTAGCAAGAGCGATACGAGCGGGCGATTTAGCAGCAGACGAAAGCACCAGCCTACCAGCACCAGCGGGATCAAAAAAGCAGCAAGGCCAAAACTCTGTCGCAGGAGATCCGCAAGAACAGCCCCGCTATAACCGAGAAAGTTATGTGGTGCCGCATCGATTGCTGTGTTCAACGACGGATCCCGCGGGTCATAGGTCAGCAATGCCAGCACCAGCAAAAAGCATGCGAGCAACAGCGCGAAACCGAGCGACTCGAGCAAGCGGCGCTTCAGCGTCGCCAGTGCGTCCGCCCATCCGCGCATACGTCGCGCAGTCCCGCGCGCCGAATATGCTATCGATTGGGCCATGCTGCCTCCTCAAGTGCCTGTCTTTTCCGTGCCTGTCCAACCTTTGATAGCACAAATGGTACCAAGATTATGTGATTAATGACTTTCGCGAAGGCGGCTGACCCGAACAAGATCTCGACAGCTTGCCGCCTGCACTGCATCCTTTTGCGGTGAAAGAGGACGTCGAGGTGTTGATCGCTGGCGGCGGTCTGATCGGGTTGCTGCTCGGGATCGCCTGCGCTGGGGCCGGGCTCGAGGTCGCGATCGTAGATCCGGTGGATCCCGCAGCGGTCCTCGACGAGGGTTTCGATGGCCGGTGTTCGGCGGTTGCCTATGGATCGCACCGGGTTTTGGTCGCTCTCGGCCTGTGGCCGCAGATCGGCCCGTGGGCCGAGCCGATCAGCGAAATCCGAGTCGCTGACGATGAATCATCGCTGTTTCTCCACTACGACCATCGCCAGCTCGAGACCGGTGTGCCGCTCGGCTATGTCGTCGAAAACCGGGTGCTCCGCCGTGTCTTGATCGAACGTGCCCGATCCCTTCGGACCCTGTCGTTCCTTACTCGATTCGCAGTCGGTTCGGCCGACACCTCGACTTTCGCTGCGGTCGTTACTCTGAGCGATGGGCACCGGGTTAGGTCTCGACTCTTGGTTGCAGCCGACGGAAGGAAGTCGCGGTTGCGGCGCGCAGCGGGTATTCCCGTCGTCAAGTGGCGCTATCAGCAGACGGCAATCGTGACCATGATTCAGCACGAGTACCCCCATGGCGGTATCGCGGTAGAGCACTTCCTGCCCGCGGGGCCATTCGCAATATTGCCGATGACCGACGATCGTTCCTCGATTGTCTGGACCGAACGGGGAGAGCTCGCCGCACGGCTGATCGCGCTTCCCTATAAAGAATTCGGGGGGGAGCTTGCAGCGCGTTTTGGCGACTTTCTCGGAGCGGTAAAGCCGGTCGGACCACGCTGGACGTACCCTCTCGAGCTGATGCTTGCGGAGCGCTACGTGGCGCGGCGGATGGCGCTCGTCGGCGAGGCGGCGCATGTGATCCATCCGATTGCCGGCCAAGGCCTTAATCTCGGCATGCGTGACGTTGCCGCGCTTGCCGAACTGGTGGTCGACACGCGGCGGCTCGGCCTCGACATCGGCGCCGACAGGGTGCTCGGTCGCTATCAGAGATGGCGTCGCTTCGATACTCTGCTACTCGCCACCATTACCGACGGGCTCAACCGTCTGTTCTCGAATTCGATCGCCCCAGTGCAGCTTGCCCGCGATCTCGGCTTTGCCGCGGTTCACCGCCTGCCACCCCTCACGCGCTTCCTGATGCGCCACGCGATGGGACTAGTCGGCGATCTGCCCCGCCTAGTCCGCGGCGAGCCGTTATAGGCTCCTTTCTCGCTTGTGTGCCCGCACCGATCTTACAATTTTTAGTTATGTTATCTTGGCGGCGCGCCTGCATCTGCAGGTTAAAAACAGGTCAATTCCCTTTTTGATTGTAATATAGTCCATTACCGAGATCGCCTCACGACGCGAAATCAGCGCATCATAGGATGCGAACTTGACAATTCTATGTCTCCGATCTCGGTCGTCAAAAGCGCCCCTCCAGGCACGGAAGGGTAGCGCAATACGGGCGAGGCTAACTCTGAGCCCGTTGTCTGCTGTCGCGCCGGCGTACCACGGGGGTCGCGCTGAGCGATCGGGCGAGGGTGTCGAGGCGGCGCTGCACCGTTTCGCCGAGAAACAGACTACACTCGGACGGAATCTCGAGGATCAAGCTATTACCTTCACGGCCGAGCCGCACCTCGGATAAGAGATCAACCGCACCACCACACAGCGTGTAGGCGAGGCGAAGTGCCAGACCGAGAGTGCGCACCTCTCCGTCGGCTAGTTCATCAAGTAGCCGGCGGGTTGGCTCCCTGACCGCGTCATCCGGTGCGCCGCCATAGCGGGTATGCAGCACCGAAGCGACGAATACGCGATCCGCATGACGAATCCCGGCAAACGGCATCCGCAGACTCCGGGTGAAGGCGTGTTCGGCGCGGTAGTCGGGGTGCTCGCTCCAGGCAATATCGCTCAACCAGCAGGCCGCGCGATGAATTCGTCGCGCACCGTCGGACTGGCCTCGGAACAGCGGCGCCGCCCATTCCTGCAATCTGTCGCCATCGAGGCGGAAGCGGCTCTGCCTGCGGGCGATCGCCGCGCAGACCGCGATCAGCGGATCAGGCTCCCGCTCCCAGGCAGGAATGAGGCCGTAGGCATAGCCCTCACGCAGCCCAAACGCAGAGAAAATGACGCGCTGCGGGGCTGCTTTGGCAATCAACTTGCGGAGAATTAGTGCTCCTGCAGGCACCAGTTCGAGGCGCTTGCGCGCGATTGTGGTTACCCTTTCGAGCGATTTGCGCGATTGTCGCCCGATTATGTCGAAGAAGGCTTCGGCTTCGCGGCGGCTAATTGTGTACTGGTGAACAATGTGAAGAGGATAGCGTGTGTGCTCCATATGTAGCTGAGCGATAGCGCGCGAAGCGCCGCCAACCAGATACATATTTTTGCCTGATGCCGCACGTAGGACCGTGGCTTGAGCGAGCACACGATCCGCCGCTTCGGAGATGGTCTTGGTGCTGTCACCGAGTTCGGTCAAACGTAGCGGTCCGAGTGGCAAGGTTATACCTGGGCCCGTCTTTCCGATGTCGCGGGTAGGGAAAGGGCTTCCTGCTCCTATTCGGACCAATTCGACGCTGCCCCCGCCAAGATCGCAGACAAGCCCCTCGGCATCGGGAATTCCGACGCGCACCCCGGCGGCTGACAATCGCGCCTCCTCGCCGCCTCCGACAATCTTGACCGGCACATGGCACTGCCGCTCGACCTCGGCAGCGAAGGATCGACCGTCGATGGCATCGCGCACGGCTGCTGTTGCGAGCACCGCAAGATGCTCCACGCCAAGGGCGTGGGCGAGGGCAACAAACCGGCGTAAGTTGACGAACGCGAGCGTTATGCCGTCCTGATTCAGGCGGCCGGTTGAGGAGATCCCTCGACCGAGAGCGCACATGACCTTCTCGTTCAGAAGAGGAAATAAGGCGCCGCCAATCCGCTCGAAGACGACCAGCCTTAGTGAATTCGAGCCCAGGTCGATAACGGCGATGCGGCCGGTGGCCGCAATCGTGTCCGGGTCGGACATCAATTCAGCGAACGAGCCTTGGCTGGCCCCGTTTGAGCGCTGTGCCGCGTCCCGACAGGCTTGGGTTGGTCATGAAATAAGTGTGGGCCGAGAAGCCTTCCTCATCGACCGGCACGCGCTCATAGCTCCCATCTGACGAGAGGCGCCAACTCTGCAGGGTGTCACGGAGGTTCGCCACCATGATTTCGTCTAGAACCTGGCGATGCACGGTCTGGTTCTCAATCGGTACGAGTGCCTCCACACGCCCGTCGAAATTCCGGGGCATCCAATCGGCCGAGCTGATGAACACCTTGGCCCGATCCGAGGGCAGCTTCTCGCCGCCGGCGAAGCAGACGATACGCCCATGCTCGAGAAAGCGACCGATGATACTCTTGACTCGGATATTGTCGGAAAGGCCCGGTATGCCCGGGCGCAGGCAGCAGATTCCGCGGACGACGAGATCGATGCTCACTCCTGCTTGTGAGGCCTGATAGAGGAGATCAATGATCGCCGGGTCGACGAGAGCGTTCATTTTGGCCCAGATTTGAGCCGGCTTCCCATCTTTCGCATTGGTGATTTCGGCTTCGATCAACTCACAGAGCCGGGCCCTCAAATCGATGGGCGCGACTGCCACCTTCTCAAGGCTGGCCGGGCTGGCGTAGCCGGTCATGTAATTGAACAGACGGGCGGCGTCCCTGCATAGCGCTGGATCGCAGGTAAAAAAAGACAGGTCGGTGTAAACTTTGGCCGTGTAGGGATGATAATTGCCGGTTCCGTAATGGACATATGAACGGAGCTCACCTCCTTCGCGTCGCACGACCAGCGAGACCTTGGCGTGAGTCTTGAGCTGCAGAAAGCCGTACACCACCTGGACGCCGGCACGCTCGAGATCGCGCGCCCAACGTATGTTTGCCTCCTCATCGAAGCGTGCTTTGAGCTCGATCAGCGCGGTCACCGACTTCCCTGCCTCGGCAGCCTCGGCGAGTTCGCGCACAATCGGGCTGTCCTCGCTGGTGCGATAGAGTGTCTGCTTGATCGCCGCGACCGCCGGATCTCGGGCAGCCTGTCCTAAAAACTGAACAACAACGTCAAAGCTTTCGTAAGGATGGTGGACGACGATGTCCTTTTGCCGGATCGCGGCGAAACAATCCCCGCCGAAATCCCGGATACGCTCGGGAAAGCGAGCGTGATAGGGGGTGAAAACGAGGTCGGGGCGCTCGTCGATGATCAGCTGCTCGGTGTCGTTGAGACCGAGGATCCCATCGCTGGCGAAGACGTCCGCTGGGGCGGCGTCGAGCCTTTCCATCAAGAAGCGGCGCAGATCTGCCGGCATCGTGGAATCGACCGCAAGATGGATCACGTGACCGCGCCGGCGCCGTTTGAGTGCCGTTTCGTAAAGGCGGACCAGATCCTCTGCCTCCTCCTCGATCTCGACCTCGCTGTCGCGTAGGACGCGGAAGACCCCCTGAGCCACCACGGCGAAACCCGGGAACAGATGATCGAGAAACAAGGCGATCATCTGCTCGATCGGTAGGAAGCGGACCCGCTCTCCCGGCAGACGCATAAAACGATCGACCGAGGACGGGATTAGGATCAGCGCCTGCAAGCGGGCGCCATCGGTTATCCGTTCGAGCTCCAAGACCAAGCCGAAGCCGCGATTGGCGATGAACGGGAAGGGGTGGGCTGGGTCGATCGCCAGCGGCGTCAGCACCGGAAAGACATCGGCCATGAACCTCTCCTCGAGCCAGGAACGGTCCCCGGGTTCGAGATCGGCCGGCTCGACAACGGCGAGGCCGACGTCATCGAGTTGTCGGCGCAATCCCATCCATGTGACCTGCTGATCGGCCATCAGCTTGCCGGTTCGCTGCCGGATCGCCTCGAGCTGTTGGGCAGGGGTCAGCCCGTCCTGGCTCAGGGTCTTGATGCCGGCGAGATACTGGCCTTTGAGCCCAGCCACCCGCACCATATAGAATTCGTCGAGATTGTTCGCCGAGATCGACAGAAAGCGCAGCCTCTCGAGCAGCGGATGGCGGACGTTGTCCGCTTCGGCGAGAACGCGCTCGTTGAAGGCGAGCCAGGAGAGCTCTCGATTGATGAAACGTGCCTCGGCATGGAAGTCGACCGACTGGATCTCGGCCGGCCGTGCGGTGGTTCTCAACTGCCGCTCTCCCGATGGATGTTCGAAACGAAATTCTATCGCGCGGACTCGGGCCTGTCATGTCGTCGCCGGACTGTCCGGGTCGACGGCCCGGCGGGCCGAGCCGAACATGCGGAACCTTCGGTCATGCGGATTCCCGGCAACCCCTGGGATTATTGCCAGGTGAGGAGACCGACCATGCATAAGTTGCACCTGCTGCGGCACGCCAAGTCGAGCTGGAAAAAGGATGTTGAGGATCACCAGCGCCGGTTGAACCGCCGTGGTCGTGAGGCGGCGCGACGGGTCGGCCGGCGCCTGCGGGCGGCGGTTGGGGAGCTTGATCTCGTTCTCTGCTCGAGCGCCGTCCGAACGCGCGAAACCATGGAACTCGTCCTCGCCGACTACAAGGTAAGGCCGCGCATCGTAATCGAAGACGAGCTCTACGCCGCTAGCCCAGAAAAGCTGATGGACCGGTTGCGACGGTTGGATGAAGACGACCGAAACGTACTTCTTATCGGTCATAACCCAGGGCTTCACGAACTCGCGATCACCCTCGCCGATACAAGCTCGGTCAGCTTTCGGGTTCTCGCATCGGGGAAATTCCCCACCGCCGCCCGCGCGAGCTTCCGGATCGCTGATTGTTGGTCGGCGTTAGGGCGCTCGCGTTACGAACTGGTCGATTACGTCGTCGCCGAACCACTACACGGCGCCAAAGGCTGACAAAAGGAGTCTGCCAACACCTTCCGTGCAAGTGGGATGGTAACCGGGCATCCGTTCCTCAGAGCAGCGCGGTCCAGGAGGGCAGCAATTTTCTTGGCGGCCGAGAAGGATCTTTCAATGCGCTTGAGCAAATAGGCGATCACGTCAGGCGCGACGCGTAGCTGACTGTCGGCGAAATGCTTGATGAGAACGGCTCCGAGCAGGGCGTCGCCCGGGGCGGCAATCTCTACAACGTGCACCGATCGCAACCGCGAACCTAGATCGCCGAGCACTATTTGCCACGATCCTGGTGGCCGGCAGGCTGTGATCAGCAGGCTGCCCTGGTGCTCGATGCAAGAATTGTAAAGGTGGAGCAGGGCGGGCTCCGAGGCTCTATCCGCATCGTCGATTGCGATCCGCCGAGGAACCTCTTCGAGAAGGCGGGGCAACACCGCCTCTGTCAACGTTTCTCCCGCGATTACGACCGCCGATGCACGTTCCCGCCAGACATGAGCGAGATGCGTTTTGCCGCAGCCGGGCGGACCATGTAGCGCGAGCACTGCCGAGGGCCAATCCGGCCATCGGTCGATCCGCTCCACGACCTCGATGTTACTTTCTGAAACCATGAAATCCGATCGTCCGAAGGCCGTACGCCGGGGCAGATCGAGAGTGAGCTGGATCATTGGAAAAAGATAATCGTCCGAGCCGGGTAGCGCGAGATCCCAAGCTCTCACAATGCCTGCTCCGAGCGTGCAATTCTACGCGCCAACCGCACGAGGTAGGACAGCCCCGACACTACCGTCGTCGCAGCGACCGTCAGGCTCAGGACAAAGTCGGGCCAGCCGGCGGCACCAGTTCCGAGGCCAAGCCGTCCGAGAACAAAGCCGACCAAGCCTATCTGAACACCAGTGTTCAGCTTGCTCACATATAGCGGGTCGTAGTATTTTGAGACAGCGAATACTTGCATGAGCAGGAATCCGGAGACGATCATGACGTCACGAACTACGACGAGGATGACGAGCCAAGTCCACAGTTGATGTGCCACACCGAGCGTTATGTAAACGCTGATGAGCATCGCCTTGTCCGCGACCGGATCGAGGAGCGCACCAAGCCGGGTGCGGCGATCGAACCGTTTGGCGATGAACCCGTCGAGAGCGTCCGAGATCCCCGCCGCAACAAGAATCCAGAATGCGAGTCCATACCGGCCAACGTAAATCAGCCAAATCTGCAGCGGCACCAAAAGGAGACGCGCTAGCGAAATGAGATTTGGGAGGTTTAGCCCGAGCCCGCTCATCGTCATGGCCCGGATCGAACCTTACGAGGGTCGCCGGAGACCGGGACGACACCCACAATGTCCACAGGACGGTGTGTACGCACAAAGGTCCTTCACACAAACACTCATGTAGCTCGATCGGGCTACCCTAACGCGCGCCCGTCGCTCCTGAGAGTTGGAGCCGCCATATCGGATCGGTACCGTCAAGACCGAGATCGACTTCGGCAAGACTGGACCTTAGCTGATCCGAGCTGCCGACATATTTGATCCGGATCTTCGCCTCGTGACGATTGAGCGATAGCAGATCAACTCTGCGGACTGCCTGCACCGAGGCAAGTCGGTCTCGCACCCGCACCCACTCTCCGATGCTTTCGATCGGGACGCTGGCTGCTAGGCTGGCCTGCTGGTCGTAACTCGCACTTGGGTTCTTCTTCGAGTTGCTCGCGATCTCACCGGAGATGGTATCTGCCGCACGCTTAAGAAAATCACGTGTGTCTTCGCCGGGGTAGGCGTCGAGTGTCGTCCCGTGGGTATCCACCAGGCGCCCGGATCGGTAGCGCTTGATGCTCAGTTCGAGGCCAACGAGGTTGTCTCCGTCACGCCTGGCAGTCGCCACCGCGACAATCGCCTCGTCACCACCATTACGTCGGGCGATCGCTGTCAAGGCATCGGGATTGCCGGCTTCGGCACGACCGGCATCGATGATCGACAAGTCGCTCGCGTCACCAAGGGGAATGGTTAGGCGGATAAGCCCGGAATCGGCAGAGCGTCGCCCCCAGGCCTCGCGCCAGGCGTTAGGGTCGTCCCACAGCACTGTTCCGCCCGAGTCCTTATAGACGGGCAAGATGATGAGCGGCTTGCCACCGCCTTCGGCAGCGGGCGGCCCACTATTCACCTCGGCGGGAGCACTCTCAGTGCTATGCACCAGCCGCCGAACCTTCGATGGGCGGAAATGAAAGGTGTAGTCGGCGAGATAACGAACCGCTGACATCCGCTCGTTCGCGACCTCGAAACTTTCGACCATATCGGTAATGGCCTTGTCATCGAGCTTCGGCAACTTGAGGCTGTCAGGGGTGCCGGACAGGCGATCGATCACCAGCACAAGCGCTCGCCGTTGCCCATCGACGCGAGCGAGCTCACGGGCGGCAGCGACGCTGTCGCCGGTGGCATCGACCCTGACCGTCGCTGAATAGCCCTCACCTTGATCCTCAGCGCGCGCGAGTCCCGCCTGCACCATCACGCTGAGGAGCAATAACAGGCCGCCCACTGGGCGCCAGAGAGCCTGATTTCCCGTGATCGCGGAAACCAGCGGCAGACCCATTGCAAACCGCCTCCGATCCGATATCTTGTCAACTTCTCAACCGTAGCTAGGCGGTCATACAGCAGTTTCTAAGAGGACGCCATCCACCGCCCGACCGACCGAACCGCCGGGCCGGGAATATCCTCCCTTGCCGCGGGGAGGCCATGTCCAGGCTAAGGGTGGGCGTGCTGATTTCGGGCCGCGGGTCGAACTTGCGAGCTCTGCTAGCCGCCTGCGCCGATGCTGCCTATCCCGCGGAAATCGTCTCAGTTGTCAGCGACCGTGTCGAGGCGCCAGGACTCGCATTCGCGCAATCAGCCGGCATACGTAGCGCCATCATCCCGCATCACGCTCGGCAGGCGTTCGCAGCTCAAGCTGAGGTCTTGCTCCGCGACCAGCAGGTCGAGTTGGTCTGCTTGGCCGGGTTCATGCGCGTGCTAGACGCTGCTTTCGTTGAAGCGTGGCACGATAGGATGATCAATATCCATCCTTCGTTGCTACCGGCGTTTCCCGGCCTTCACCCGCAAAGTCAAGCGCTGGCGGCGGGCGTACGGTTCACCGGTTGTACCGTGCATTTCGTTCGTCCCGAGGTCGACGCAGGCCCGATCATCGCTCAAGCGGTTGTGCCGACTCGTTCTGATGACGACGCCGCAAGCCTATCTGCTCGGATTCTTAACGTCGAGCATCGACTTTATCCGCTCACCGTGCGTTTGCTCGCTGAGGGCCGTGTGCGGGTTGTCGCGGGCAAGGTAGAGATCGAACGGTGGCGGGCTCCGAAGCTTGCGATGTTGAATCCGTGCGAACCCCGTCGGAAGTCTCGCACGATCGGTTGGTGCCAAACTTCGGTTGGACTATAGCTAGTCCTTGGTTCTTCAACAGGCGAGGCAGGTGTGACGGCGATCGATCCCGAACTTGAGCGGCATCGTCGAACTTGGATCGGGTTCACCAGGCTGATCAAGTATGCGATCGCCGTCATCGTCATCATCCTCGTCGGGATGGCTATCGTTCTCCTGTAGTGCTCAGCTAGCAGCGCGAAAATCGCACCATTATGCCAACGGTTTCAGAATCCTTTGCCATCAGTTTCCGCGTGCACCGCCGCGATGGGTGCTATCCGCGCCATGCTAAGAATCCCGAACAGCGAAAACCATAAGGTGCCGAGCCACCATTCCTGCCAGATCCCATAGGTTGTAACACAGGCGAACAGCGCGATCGTTAGGCTTGCGCCGGTTGCGGCCGCATACAACCGCCACCAGGGAGCGACGGCGAGAGAATGCCACGCGAGCGCAACCAACAGCGCGAAAAGCACAGCGCCGGGCGCGCCGAGTTCGAGCCAAACCTGCAGTGGCGTGTTGTGGGGATGCAGCGGCATCCAGGTTTCGCCAGGTCTGACCAGGTCCTTGCCGCCCGGGATCGAACGCGACGCATCTAGGCCCCAGCCGGCAATTGGGTCCTCGGCGATCCGATCGCCGGCGAACGACCAGATCATTAGCCGGTGCCCAGTCGAGGACTTGACCGCATCCGCCGTTTCCGTGAACAGAGGGGATCGCCCGAAGCGGGCAAAGGTCAGGGGCGCGGTAGTAATCACGATAACCGCTACGAGAGCGGCCGCATGGGCCACGCGTGTGCGTGACAGATAGATGAGCAGGCCTATCGGCAGACTGGCCGTCAATGCGATCTTCGCCGTCGTCCCGGCGAGCGCAAAAATCGTGGCGACCGTCGCGGCCGCCAACAGGAAGGGGGAGAGCGTCAAGCCGCTGTGGAGCAGCGCAGCCGTCATCGGCAACAGCAGGATACTAAACGAGACCGACGCACGGTTGAGAGCAGCTGGTTGATAGACTCGCTCCGTGAACGGCGCACCTAGCCCTCCGCGGGTGACGAGGTCGGCCGCAGCCATTGCCACCCCGAGCGTGAGCCCGCCAAGAAAGAAAAAGGTCAGTCGGCGCGCGGACTTGATGCAATTCGCCGCATCGGTCAGTATAAGGCCAACAGCAAAGATGCCGGCGAGCCGAACGGCAACGACGAGGCTGCGTCGCCAATCCACCGACCATATAGCCGAGGCCGTTCCCCAGACGAGGAGACATCCGAGCAGCGCCCCCACAGCGGCTAGAACCGTGCGTGGCCTGGGCCCGCTTGCGGACAGAACCAGACCTCCTCCGCACAACCCCGCTACTGTAACAAGCGCGGCGACACCTCTCGGCACGAGAACGAGAAGCGGAAAAAACAGCACCGCCGCCACGTCGAGGCCTGCTTCGCAGTAGACGGCTATGCGCCAGGCAGTGCCAGCGGAGGTCAACAGAGATTCTGGGGATGAGGCTCGCTCGTCTCGCCTGGTAACCGTCGGCTCCTTCCGCGTTTACCGATTTCTAGGACGCGCGATCACTCGCCGTGGCTCAACCTAGGGGCATATTTCAATTCTGGAGAAGAAGAAGACGATCTCGCGAACGGCGTTCTCAGACGAGTCCGAACCGTGCACCGAATTCGCCTCGATCGACTCGCCGAAATCCTTACGGATCGTCCCTAGAGCGGCACCTGCAGGGTTGGTCGCTCCCATGATCTCTCGGTTAAGCGCCACTGCATCTTCTCCTTCGAGCACCTGAACGACGATAGGGCCCGAGGTCATGAATGCCACGAGGCTCCGATAGAAGGAACGCTCAGCGTGCACCTCATAAAAACGTTCGGCCTGCGCCTCACTGAGTCGGATCCGTTTCTGCGCGATGATGCGTAGTCCGCGCTGTTCAAAGCGGTTATTGATCATCCCGGTCAGATTGCGGCGTGTCGCATCCGGTTTGATGATCGACAGAGTCCGTTCGATGCCCATCACAATTTCTCGCTCGGCGGAAAGCCCTGTGTGCATCCGTCGCCCGTTCGAGCCGCAATTTCTGAGAGGCGGTCCGCTCTCACGTCTTTTGCTCCCAGCCAGACGCGGTCTGCTGCCAATAGGTCAGCTCGTGGCCAGCCTCCCGGGCGCGACGCCAGCGGGCCCGAGCGGCCTCAACCGCACCGGCGTCGTTGCCGTCGAAAAGATCCGCGCATCGTGCAAAGGATCCGAGGTCCTCGGCTTCAACTCCGTCGACAACTACCAGGAGCGAGGCGCCGTTGGGGTTCTCGCGGCGGTCAGTAAGCCAGATCGGTTGCATGGCGGCGTTTCCGTCACGAGCCGAGCCGTGCGGCAGGAAGGACGCCTCCTCATGCGTCCATAACGCGGTGCTGAGATGCTCGACACGTTCCGGTGAAGCTGCCCTGACCACAATCCGGTAGCCTTGTATCCATGCCCTCTCAAGCAGCTTGGGCAGCGATTGCTCAAGAGATCTCGACGAAAGGTGATAAAAGCCAATCTCTCCCAAGGGGGTAACCCCTACTTCTTCTCGTAGTGCTGCGCGACTAATTGGTCGAGGAGCCGGACCCCGAACGCGGTGGCACCCTTTGGCACGGTCGGCGCATCCTTGGAGGACCATGCCGTCCCCGCGATATCGAGGTGCGCCCAGGGGACATCGTTCACGAAGCGCTGGATAAACTGTGCGCCGAGAATGCTTCCCGCGGCGCGACCGCCGCCGATATTTTTTACATCGGCCGCATCGCTGTCGATTTCGCGGTCATAACTCTCGTCCAAGGGCAACCGCCAGACTTCTTCGCCGACAGCTTTACCCGCCTCGATCAGCTGGTTGGCAAGCTCGTCGTTGTTCGAGAACAAGCCGGCACAATGATGACCCAAGGCGACGATAACCGCACCCGTCAGCGTCGCTAGGTCGATCATCAGCCGAGGTTTGTAGCGATCTTGGCAATACCACAGCGCATCCGCCAGCACGAGCCGGCCTTCGGCGTCGGTGTTCAAGACCTCGATTGTTTGCCCCGACATCGAGGTAACAATGTCGCCTGGGCGTTGCGCGGTGCCGGAGGGCATGTTTTCGACGAGACCAACCAGCCCGACCGCGTCGACCTTGGCTTTACGGGCCGCGAGCAGCTGCATCAGCCCGATGACCACGGCGGAGCCTGCCATATCCCATTTCATGTCCCCCATCCCGGCGGCAGGCTTGATCGAGATGCCACCCGTGTCAAAGGTGACGCCCTTGCCGATAAATGCGATCGGTGGACTGTGTTTATCACCACCGGGCGGGCTACCATGCCACTCCATGACCACAAGGCGCGGTGGCCGTATGCTGCCTTGCCCCACCCCCAGCAAGGCGTTCATGCCAAGCTTACGCATCTTGTTCTCGTCTAGTACTTCGACGACCACCCCAAGATCGGTGAGGGTCCGGGCTTGTGCTGCAAGCGTGTCCGGGTAGATCACATTGGCCGGCTCCGAGACGAGGTCGCGGGTGAAGAAAACTGCGCTTGCCGTCTTGTCGAGAGGCTCATAGGCACGTTCCGCCGCGCCCGGGGCAGCGGTCGCCACGGTTAGTCGGTCGAGCGACGCTTTCTGCTCGGGTTTCTGTTTTGTCTTGTATTTGTCAAACCGATAAGCTCTGAGCTGAGCGCCAAAGGCGAGCTGGGCAGCGGCCTCGGTTTGGCTAATCGGGCCGTCTTCCCCGACATCGATCGCAACGGTTGCCTCTGTCTCCCCGGCACTATTCAGATGAGTGATGAGGTTGCCACCGAGTTGCTGGAACAGCCGGGCATTTGCGAGATCAGGTTTGCCGAGACCGGCGAGGAGGATTCGGCTCACCGGTAGATTAGCCGGCCCGACAATAGGTAGAAGCTCATCCCTCTTGCCGTCGAAACGCCGGGCCGCAGAAAGCGCGCGCATGATCGCACCTCCCGTCGCCTCGTCGAGCCGTTTCGCCGCGGGCGTCAGCACCCCCTCATCCCATACCCCGACGACGACCGCACCGGAGTGGGGTTGGTCAGGTTCGGCAAAGCTGATCTTCATCGCATGATCTCAATAAATTGTGACGGGAGCGAGTGGAGCACAGCCGACGGTCGAATCGGGGGTTCCGCGATAAATCTAACATGCCCGGAAGTCAACGGCGGAGACCGCGATCCTCGAACCACGTTTGCTCCGGTACAAGCCGAGAAACCGCTCCCATCTCGCCAAAACTACAACCGCTAATTGGTTTGTCGAGCGCTAGACGCCATATCTGCAGCAAATCTACGGCACAGACTCTCTCGCAGGTTGAAACACCTAGTAGCTCGGCCCGACCGCTGCGGCGCTCTTGTCAAAACACCATTACTGATCGGCGCCTCGTTCATCGAACCCGTGGCCCGTCATTACCTAATCATCGGTTGGAAGTATCTCATGCGAAGAAGGCAATTTTAGGAACGGTAAGCTGCCGGCTACAAGTCGTAGTCGTGCCGGTCCCGATCAAACGCGAGCACCTAGCCTCGCTGCGGCTGCCGCCCCGATGTCTGTCGTTCGCCCGGCGACTTCACCTATAGCAACCGCGAATTGCTTGGATGCACCGGAGCGCTGGATAGGGGAAACGGGGCCTAGCCGGTCCCCTGTCGGCGCCTTATGATCCGCCAACGATGATGACCAGCCTCGAGCGTTACATTCTGCGCCAATGCTTCGGTGTCATGATTTTCGTGACTGCAGCACTCAGCGCCGCGATCTGGCTCGCTCAATCCCTCAGACTGATAGATCTGATTGTCAACCGTGGCCTGTCAATTGAGGTATTTCTCTACCTTGCATTGCTGATTCTGCCCCGGTTCCTTGACATCGTTTTGCCGATCGGGGTGTTTATAGCCGTACTCTTTACCTTCAATCGGCTGGCTGCTGAGAGCGAACTTGTCGTGATGCGCTCGGCAGGATTGAGCCATCTGGCACTAGCCAAGCCCGTGTTGATCCTGGCGGGGATTGCCTTTCTCATCCTGATGAGCCTCTCCGCCTATTTCCTCCCGGCATCGAACCGTGCTTTCAAGGATTTGCAATTTGAGATCCGCAACCGCTTTGTGTCCAGCCTGCTTCAGGAAGGAACCTTCACAACGATCGCCGATAAGCTGACAATCTATATCCGCAGCCGCGACGAGCAGGGTGAAGTATTCGGGCTGCTGATCAACGACAACCGCGAGCCGCATCGACCGGTCACGATTCTCGCTGAGCGCGGCGTATTCGCCGATATGTCAGGGGGTTCGCGCATCGTCATGGTCAACGGCAACCGGCAGCAATTTGATCCCGAGACCCACAAGCTATCTCTGTTGACTTTCGACCGCTACACACTCGACCTCGACAGTTTGCATGACGCCCCGATCGTTCGCTTTCGCGAGGCTCAGGAACGTTTCCTAGGGGAGCTGTTCTTTCCGTCGTCGGAGGCCGATCTTGCTTTGCGCCTCGGCTTCATGGTTGAGGCGCATCAGCGCATCCTGATCCCGCTCTCGGCCTTGAGCTTCTCTTTGATCCCGCTCGCCTGCCTTCTCCCAGGAGAGTTCAACCGCCGCGGACAATTGAAACGCGCTCTCCTGGCCATCGTCATAGCATTCCTCTTCGAGTTGCTCGACATTGGGGTGAACGACCTTGCTTCTCGTTCGGTCGCAGCGATTCCTCTGATGTACGCGACCAACCTGTTGCCGTTCATTCTGGGGCTGGGGATCCTCATGCGCGGGAACATAAGGCTCGGCTTTCGGCGACCAAGGGTGGCCGCCGTTAGTACCCCGTAACAAACAGGCAGCCTGTGGTCGATGCAAGTCGCGAAGACCCTGTCCTCCTACATTGCCCGCCAATTTTTCGCTTGGTTTTGGGGCGTCTTCATGGCGATGGTTATAGTCGCCTTTCTGCTCGACTACATCGAGCTGATCCGGCGGAGCGCCACGAGAACTCAAGCCACATTGTGGGTGCTGCTCGAGATGGCGGCATTGAAACTGCCCCATACCGCACAAGAAGTGTTGCCCTTCGCGATCCTGTTCGGAACGATGCTTGCCTTCTGGCGACTGACCCGCAACCACGAGCTTGTCGTCGCCCGAGCAGCTGGCGTTTCCGTGTGGCAATTCCTGACACCCGCCCTGCTGGTAGCGTTGCTGATTGGCGTCATTTTCGTAACGGTATTCAACCCAATCGCCTCCTTGATGGAGGACGTCTATGAGAAACTGGAAAGTCGTATCCTACGCCAGAGTTCCGATCAGTTGTCGCTTTCGGACGCCGGGCTGTGGCTCCGGCAAAGCGACCAAGCTGGCAACCAGATCATTATTCACGCTGAGAAGTTTGCCCCGGGAGAGTTGATCCTCGATACCGTGACCCTGTTTTTCTTCAACGATCAGATGCGTTTCACCTCGCGGATCGACGCGCAAATGGTAAAGCTAACAACACACGATTGGTTGATTGAAAACGGCACACGGTGGCAGGCCAACGAGCCGGCCGAACCCTTCATCGAGTTGCGTCTGCCGACCACGCTGACGCCGCGCAAGATTGAGGAAAGCTTTGCCTCTCCGGATACCATGTCCTTCTGGGATTTGCCGGGCTTCATAACTTTACTCGAGCAATCGGGATTTCCGGCGCAACGCCATCGGCTGCACTTCAATGTTCTTCTTGCCCGCCCGTTTCTGCTGTGTGCCATGGTACTGGTCGCTGCAACTTTCAGCCTGCGCATGCAGCGGCGCGGCGGCGCAACCTTGATGATTGTCTGTGGTGTGGTCAGCGGATTTCTGCTTTACTTTTTGTCAGACGTCGTCTTCGCGTTCGGGCTTTCCGCCAAGGTACCGGTCACCTTAGCCGCCTGGACCCCGACCGGGGTGAGCCTGATCTTTGGTGCCTGGATGCTGCTTCACCTGGAAGACGGTTGATGGCGGATCGCCCGCGCCTTGCTTCGCTCTGCGGCGCGATTATCGGAACGTTGTGGTCGACACTCCTAGTTGATGCGTCAATTCCGGCTGCCGCACAATTGAACTCGGGCACCAGTTCGCAAGCCGATCAGAACGCTCCGATCGTCTTTCGCGCCGACGAGGTTGAATACGACGAACAGCTGGCGCTTACCGTTGCACGGGGACACGTAGAAATCTCTCAGAGCGGGCGGGTTCTGCTCGCCGACACGGTCTCCTACAACCAGCGCACCGATACTGTCACGGCGTCCGGGAATGTTAGCTTCTCACAGCCGACAGGAGAGATCGTCTTTGCCGATTTCATGGAACTGCGAGATGCGATGAGCGAGGGCTTTGCCAAGAACGTCCGAATGCTGCTCGCCGACCGGTCGCGGCTCGCCGCCAACACCGCACGACGTACAAACGGCAATCGAACCGAGCTGCGGCGGGGCGTATATTCTCCGTGCGACCTTTGCAAAAATGACCCGAGCGCACCACCGGCTTGGCAGCTCAAGGCGCGCGAAATCGACCACGACAAGGAGCTGCAGCTGATTGAATTCCGCGATGCCACAATGGAGATCGACGGCTGGCCAGTTTTCTATTCGCCCTATATATCCGCGCCCGATCCCTCGGTAAAGCGCGCAAGCGGCTTTCTTATTCCTTCGATCGGCGGCTCCAATACGCTCGGCGCCAATGTTACGATCCCCTATTACTGGGTGCTTGGACCGGATAAGGATCTGACCCTGACGCCGCGTTTTATGACCCAGGCGGGCGCGCTGCTCACCGCCGACTACCGCGAGCGGTTTGGCAACGGGATCCTCGACGCCCTGGCCAGCGTCAATCACAGCAATGTCGGCTCTGGCAGTAGCTCGTCGAACGTGGGAGAGCAATGGCGCGGGCAGATCAACGAGCACAGCGTGTTTGACCTCGATGAAACCTACCGGACCGGTCTCGATGTGCAACGTGTTTCGGATCAGACCTTCTTGACCCGCTTCGGGTTTGGCAACCCGCTGCTGAATGCGATGACGAGCCGCGGGTATCTCGAGGGCTTCGAGGAGCGCGCATCAACAGACATCAACACCTATGCCTTTCAGCCGCTGCTCCCCGGCATCGGGGATTCGACCCAGCCGATCGTCCTCCCGGTAGCCAACCGCAACTGGCAAAGTCAGCCGGACGCGCTCGGGGGGCGTTGGAACCTCAATGGCAATCTTCTCGACATCGTCCGCGAAGTGGGTACTCAGACCCGGCGGCTGTCGCTCGGTTCGGAATGGAACCGGACGTTCAACGACGGGATTGGGGGGCAGTACAATTTCTCGGCGGGTCTGCGCGGCGACGGCTACTGGATCAACAATCTGAGCCCTGTCTCTAACCCCGATCTTCCGTCGGCGTTCTTCTCAGTCGATAAGCAGCCGGCGGCAGCGCCTACCGCTACCAATTTCCTCACCGGCCGGGCCTTTCCGCAAGTCGGTCTTGTGTGGCGCTATCCGCTGGTCCACCGCGGCGAGGCGATGACCGAACTGATCGAGCCGATTGCCGGCGGCTTCGCCGGGCCATCGAGTGGCAACCGGCGAAACATCCCGGACGAAGACAGCCTCTCCTTCAGTTTCAGCGACTCTGACCTGTTCCGCCGCGATCGTCTCGCGGGATATGATATCCTCGACACCGGCCAGCGAGTCGATTACGGGACCAAGCTCGGGCTCTACGACAATGACGGCGGAAGTTATCGGCTGTTGATCGGCCAGAGTTACCGCGCCCAGCCTAATCTATTCTTGCCTCCGGGCTCCGGAGCCGAAAAAAGGCTTTCGGATGTCGTCGGGCGGGTAGTGCTGTCTCCCGTTTCGTATCTTGACTTGATCTATCGCTTTCGCTTTGATGCAAGCCCGCTTGCCGATCGCGTGCAGCAGGTCGGAATGAACGCCGGGCCGCAAAGCCTTCGTGTCTCGGGCTCGTTTATTTACCTTCCACCCCAGCTGCAGAGCGAAGTAGTGACTAACCCCGCCACGGGTCAGAACGTCCTCTACGGCAAACGCGAACAACTAAACTTTAATGTTACTGCGAAGCTGACCCGCTACTGGTCTCTACAAGGCAGTCAGACGGTCAACTTGACCAATAGCACCACTTTCGTCAACGGGGTGGCGACGCCGTCATCCGCGGGCGCTAGCCTTTATGCTTCCTTGTCGGCGATTTACCAAGACGAATGCATGGCCTTCATTGGGTCTGTAACACAATCCGGGATACGCAACGGCGACGTTACCCCAGGGGTCTCCGTGTTGTTCAGCGTTGTATTCAAGAACCTCGGTGAGATCGGCGGCACCGTCGCAGAGCTCGGCGCGAATCTCCTGCCCTGAAAACAGGAAGGCGTTGGCCGCCTTCTCGTCGCTCACAGAGGCGCTTGCCGCCCCTTTCTCGGGGAACCAGTTCCCGGTCTCCCGCTCGCATCCTCGCACCGAACGGATCCACGTTGCTGTCGGTGGTGTGCAACCGCCAGCTCATTCACGCGAATGACAGGCAATTGGAGCCCGCAATCTCCACCCCTTTCCAGCGACCGGTGCGCACCTCGTCGCCGCAAATCGCCTCGATCGCTCTTCGAAATTGTTGCAAACACCGACCATGTTCCGACGCCGTCGTCAGGAATAGTTTGTTCTGGAAATACAAAAACGGTTTCAACCGTCTGTTCTGGGAACTCATAAAACGATAAAATCCCTCGGTCACACCAGGCCAGTGTACCGACATGTAATCGTCAAGGGCGACTATCCCTCCAGGGGCCAAGACTTCTTGAACTAAGGCTAAGTCATTGCAAGCATTTTGGATCGTATGCCCGGCATCGACCGAAAAAAATTTCACGCCGTTTTTCCCAAACAGATCGACTACCTCGGCTGTAGAGAAGCTCATCGTGTCACGCTGGACGACCCTAAAGGAGTATCGCTCCGAGGCCATTAGGGTTTCGACATGGGAAAGAAAGACCGATAACGACCCCCGTCCAGAACAGTCCACGTTGAGACTTTGCTCATCAAACACGTCAATCGCAAAACAGACCTCATTCTCGTTTCTCAAGATATTCAATAAAAACAAAAACAGCCCGTGATGTACTCCAAATTCTGCGATATTGCCGTGCACGCCATTCGCGTCTAGGATGGTGCCGATCACGTTTATGATTTGCCACATGCGGTCACCGAGCCATCCCTCGACGCGACTATACACGTTAGTATTGAAATACTCTAGTCGTTTCTGGCGGCTCTTGCTCACGCGAAGCTCTCTTTTCTTGTGCCGGCCGACGGCGTGATGCGACCATGGGACGCGCCAAAAGTCAAGTCGGAACGGCTCGACTAGAAGCATCCGCATCGTAATTCCCCAAGCAGAAACCCCCCGACGCGCCATCCGGGCCAGCAATTATCAATTGGCCTGCTTCCGCGGCCATATTACCGTCGGCGTCTGCTGCGCTCCCGAACCGCCCGGTTCGGAAATCAGCTCACCTCCGCAAATTACGCGCACTCTCCGATCCAGGGAACGAAGCTCCTCGGACGCCAGGAGATCTTCGACAATCGAAGACTTTGAAGCAACGTCGTCCTGCAGCAGTCGTAGATATTGAGTTGTCTCGGCTGTATTCGGTTCTCTCAACAGTATCGCCCGATATGCCTCGTCAATAAACGCCGTATCATCTAACTCCAGTGGCAGCTCCACCTCGCACGGCCACTGCAGAAGGAATTCGTCAAACGACATCCGTCCACTCGGCCAGGCAAGGTCAGCAGGCGGATTGAGGCGTTTATGCGACGGTGAGGCTCTGAGACGATTGGCCATCGCCAACAGTACTTCTCTCGATCCGGGCTCGCGCCGAGCCGGTGCTGAATGACTCAACCGACGCCTTGCGGACCGCACAGCCAGGGCCAACAACACGCTGTCGATCCCCAGCCGTGGCTGATAGCTCAACAAGGGTATTAGAATATCCCCAAATGCGGCGGCGCTCTCTGATTGGGGGAACTCTGTGCAGCTCAGTATTTCGGAAATTAGCTGAAGGACCGTTTCCGTTCGTCCCTGTTGGCGCAGCGCGTTGATTACCGGCTCGATCGTTCGCCAGCAAAACCCCCGACTAGGAATTAACGAACGTAATACCGCCGGCAGCGATGGCCGATAGTCCGATTTGATGATTTTGTCGATCAGTGAGGCCAGCGAAGATGAGCTGGATGGACTGGCTGAAGCGCAGTACATCAGCAATGGAATGGCGGCCTGGTCTGGCATGCTTTCTGCTGTCGATCGCAGGCCCTCCAGGAGCTTACCCCGAGGCCGATCCAGCTCTAACTCGGGAAATGCATCGTAAGCATCGTCCAGGCGCTCTAGAGCGTCGATCAATGCGCTTCCAGCGAGCGAACCGATGCTCTCTTGGACAGTGTCAATATAGGCCCGAGCAAGGGCCATCGAGCCGAACTTGCCTTGCGCCAAATTTAATTCGTCCCGCTTCGCTTGCGTCTCAGTGCAAGCTGGATTCTACCTCTCGTCCAACCTAGCGCCTTGAGCTCCAGAGTCGCATGGTCTAGCGTCGGATCGAGAGCGAGGGCACATAGGTAGGCAGCGCTCGCCTCAATTCTCCTACCCTGGATTTTCAGTACATGACCGAGTTGCAGATGGCTGTCTGCGACATCAGTATCGAGTTCAAGCGATTTCCGGTAGGCGCTTTCGGCTTCTTGGAGATCCCCGGCCTCCTTTAAAGCGTGTCCATATTGAACCCATATCGGGGGATTGTCCGGCTTATGATCGAGCGCCCTTCGGTAATATTGCGCGGCCGACACCCAGTCCCGAGAGTCACGCGCCCTGTCCGCTCGGGAGATGAACCACGCACCCGATCCGGGGACGAAGCTAGGCCCGTCCCTCATCGATTGCAAAAGGCTTCCAGCCAACGTCGTCGCCGAAGGCAGCAGGTTAGCATTTTTGGCAAAGGTTCGACCTGCGGGCGCGCAGTTTCTCCAGCTCACTGCTCTGGCCTCCAGAAACTTCTGCGCAGCAGCGAACTCCTGGCTGCCCTTCGTCGGTTCCTCGTCTTTAAACAATGGGGTCAAGCCTGACCGGGTCTGCTTGGACGCATGCAGTTCAGCGCCGCGAGTTTCCTCAAAGCAGCCGTGGATGATATTCGATATGCGAGCCGCCTGGGCAGCCCAGCTGTTGGCGTGCACCCAATCTCGTTGGCGCCGCAGGATGTCGGTTTTGCGGTCTTCGTCGTCGAGCAATGAGAGGATCCCCTCGGCGATCTCCCAAGCTTCCGTCCCGGGTAGTTGATAAACGATCTCGGACAGGTCGGAAAAGATCGGCAGCGGCGTGGTTAGTACAGGACGACCCGTGGCGAGTCCGAGCCGCACCGCACCGCTTGCCGATTCCTCCGATTGTCGATAAGGGAACACGATCGCATCACACGCACTCAGAAGAAACAGAGTTTCCTCGATGTCCAGGAATTCATTTATTTGGCTCGAATGGCCTTCGATCTCGAGCAGGCGAACCAACGCCTCACAACGCTCGCGTTGCTCCTGCGACTCCGGGCTCGGGTAGTCGGCGTTCAGCATCAATAAATATGCAGATGGATGAGCCCTTAGTATCAGTGCGAAGCCATGAATGAGCTCGGTCAGCCCCTTGCCGGGAAGCAAGAACCCGAATGTGCCTATGACCGGACTGAAATCCGATAAACCGAGCAGGTTACGAACTGCGTCCATGTCCATCGTCGAACGCTCGATCACGCCGTGGGCCAACAAGACGACGTTCTCCGTCAGCCCACACTCTCGCAGGCGATCGACGTCATCGAGGCCGTGCACAAAGATCCGGGTGCAGCTGTGCAACGCGCCAGCCAGCTTCCGATGCGAAAATAGCGAATGATAATCTTCCAGGTGCCTCGTCCGATGCATCATCACAAAGGTACTTACACCTGCATCCGACAAAGCGACTAAGGCATCAGCAAAATAGTCGGCGTCAAAGAAGGCCGCGTTGTATTGAAACAATGCAGCATCAAATCTGCCGGTGATCAGATGGTTTGTCACATTAGCAAGCCC